>Ga0114968_10002737_pt1 | contig 13347 bp, 10 predicted proteins | sample M_130807_EF_Meta_FD_87020 | JGI IMG/M metagenome (GOLD analysis project Ga0114968, IMG submission 87020) | Freshwater microbial communities from Lake Montjoie, Canada to study carbon cycling - M_130807_EF_MetaG | ecosystem: Environmental > Aquatic > Freshwater > Lake | place: Lake Montjoie... | reverse complement strand
GCCATGTTTATCTACGCCTTCTTGCTTTTTTTCGTGTTGACGCCCGGTGTCCTTCTTTCCCTTCCTCCCAAAGGTAGCAAGATGGTCGTCGCTGGTGTCCACGCCCTCGTCTTTGCTATTGTTTGGTCTTTGACTCACAAAATGGTTTGGAAAGCTACTTCTGGTTTGTTTGAATCTATGTCTGAGTATAATAATACTGAAAATAGAATATATTCATTAAATGATTGTAATAAAAATCCGTCTATGTGTCTCATGTAAAATTGATACGTATTAGTTCTATACAAAATACGCATCAATACATCAAATCTAATATACTATGACTTCTCTAACCGCAAGTCAAACTATTCCAGGAGAATATTATTTAGGAGGTTTTCCAGGAACACTACAATACAAGATTGATCCAGAGAATATCTTACATGCTGTAAAAACATTCTGTGAAGAAGAATGTGATATCTATCGCGGGTACTCCTATGTAAATCTATACAATAATGACGAATCAAAAGAAGAAGAGTTAGATCTAGATACTATCTTATCAGCAATCATCCCAGATACAATTACGGGCAATGCCAACTCTTGGACACCTCTCGTTATTATACGCAAGGATCTAGACGAAAACGAAATATGGTTAAAGGCTGCTCTAAAGAATGATGCTACAAATGAAATAGCACTTATGACTAGCACCAACGCCATGTCAAATCTAACGAAGCATGGAAATCGAGGTGTACATTCACAACATCCGGAATGGTTCATAGGACATTATCGTGCTGTTGCACCTATGTGTTTTTGGATTGAATTGGCAAAACGGATACAAGATCTAGATTGATAGAGGATCTGGATCTACACCACACATCGCATTTAGATCTACATTACAAGACAATCATTTTGCCCTATTTTTTTGCACGAGAAATCAAATGAAATGTCGACAGAAATTCCTCCAAAGTCAATCCAATATTTTTTTCATATTCGGCCGCACCACCGCGTTCTGCACGTAAAAACATATCATTGCGCATTTCAGTAAACGAATAGGATGGTACGACCAAATGATATCCGGGTGCCATGTTTACACCAACCTCAGCCGGAGAACGAACAAACCAATATTTCTCTTGTGCACCACCTCCATATCCAAGACGCAACCATTCCAAAGATGCCGAAATAGTCTTCAAAGATGTCGACGAAAATAATACAACAGGAAGCTTGGACACGGAACAAAAGACCCACCAATCCAAATCAGTAATATAATAGGCATCACTAAACAAAACATGTTCAAATGTAGATTTACCACTCTTTATCATGTCCATCAATTCGCGTTTCCCTTGTTTCCTCAAAATAGCAATAATTTTATCGCGATACAAATCCATATATTGCGAATACCCATTCCACAATTGCGTCTTTATATTCTGCACAGATATGGATACCGCTCCCTTGGCCTTTTCTTGCAAAATGTAGATCATGGGAATAAAGCTACACAAATTCGATGATTCAAATACCAACTCTTTTGCTGCCGGGGGGAAATAAGTTCGCCATGACCCAGCTTTATCATTTCCCACCACTTTTTGCCGAGTTTCTTTGATACAGTCCAAGATGTATCCACTAATTCCCGTCCTTTTCTCGGAATCCTTCAATATTTCATCTTGTTCTTCCAATGTAATGCGATTATCATAAACTTGACTCGATTCGGGGTTAGCAATATCATATTCAATATTATGCACGTGCTTGTTAATGTTATAAGAAACCAAATCTTTAAAATATTCTTTCGTTAAAAGGGTTTCCAACAAAAATAGTTCATCATCACGTATAGAATAATCCATCTTGGACACATTCAAATATTGCTTTGGATATAATAAAAATACTCTGATACGTCGATAACGAATCAACTCATCCGCAATTCTTGCATAATAAATGCGTTCATTATCGGCATTCGATATTAGATGCTTCTTGGGAAAGATGGATTTACAAACACCTTCTTCCGTTGTCAAACAATATTTTTTAGAAGTACATGATGATAATCGCCCTTCTATTCCATCTATTCCTTCATCTACTAGACCTATCATAGAGGATGATTGATTGCATAAAACAATATCTTCAAATTCATCCAGAGTTGCCGCCTCAAAATCTTGAAAAACAACTCGACCTACCAATATCTCGCGAATTGCATTTTCAATATTGGTCAATTTATGATGATAAAGAATAGATCCTCCATTTTCCAACAAATCGAGTATTTTCTTTCGGATCGCTCTATTCTCATATTGATTCAACTCCATACGCACAATACTGCGAAATGCGCCGTAAAACTGACTCTCCAACGAGATTCTGTGAATAATTGAAGATCGATCTTGATCCTCATCTTTTGACAAAGACATGGTTTTTTCCGCATTTTTCCTACTAATGGAATTTACACCGCTCAATGCATAGTCTGAGTGTTGCAATGTTTCAATGTCATCTTCGTCATACCCCATCTGCTGTGGTGGATCAATTTGGACAAATTGATTTGTCTCCGTCAAAAATCCAACCACTAATCCAGGCCCAGAAGAAGACGAAGTAGACTCCACAATCTTCATAACAGGTTTGCATAATATTTTACCTCCCGTTTCTTGATTAACTGTCAATAAACGATCCCTAGTAGATCTATAATCGATCCATAAATCATCCTCGTCCATTTGTTTTATAGGAATACCCTGAATTGCACTCGATGGATAGCATGGTACAAACAATAAAGCCTCTCCTTCTTCTTTGTTTATTTGTAAACCAATAATTTTGTTTCTATAATTTGCAATCTGATTTTCCACTCGATATTGATGCATTTTTAAAATACGCACTGTTTCTTGGACAGGTAGGGCTCTTTTAAAACGATAAACGCGTGGTTTACTCGGTTGTGGACTACAGTATTTTTTGCTAGCAATTTGTATCAAAGATAACATATCTTTGATATTTTGTGGTACAGTACGTTCCAGGAATGCCTTTTTTATAGCAATATCTCCATTTCTCAGTTGCTCGTAATATTGTATTGGTTCGTAATAAACCCCCTGTTTTACTAAAATAACGGTTTCTTTCGTTGAATCATAGGGTGTGGAAGAATAAGAATTGGACGGACACACTAGTTCAACATTGTCGGTTATATCAGATTCGGGAAGCTGTAGAATAACCAAGTTAAATCCATCACGCATAAACAAAGGATTAGAATCGCAAAACATGTCCCACAAATATGTGTGATCAACATCGGATTTTTCATCCCTCAAAAAGTCCAAGAAGTTCTCATAAGAAGCGATCGTATCTTCAACGTAATCGAGCTGTGCTTCGTCCTTCAAATTCGGTTGCAGACGTTTATAAAATTCAGTTTGAGTATAAGCATCAATATCAACGAATTCTTGTTCTACACTTTTGGGACGGAAAATTCCCGGCAAATTCCCGTTCTGATATTTTAAAAAAAGATCCAATGTTATGGATTTGGCAATAATTTGTCGTATTTCAGCAATAGTTGGTGTATCCGATAAATTGTGTTTATATGCATAAAAGTGCGCAATAACTCCCAAAAATGATTTATCACCTGTGTGTTCTACACCATATCTTAGCAAGCAAGATGCACCCGGTCGAATAAGGGAAGGATTCTGTTTTTCTGTTGCTGCGCTATTATCCGTGTCCAAGAACAGCTGTATAGACATAGGTAAAAACCCCCATCTATGTTGAGGAAGAGGAACACTAACTGGGCTAATGATATACGATATAACTTTTGGAACAAATTTGGTCAATGCTGTATTTTCCACTTTTTTACCTTCTCCTTTCCCTCTTTCCGTTTTTTTTGCATCTCCCTTGTCTAACACGAATTTATCGTCAGTTTTTTTCCCCTTTTTAGAAGAGGAGTCTAAAACACCTTCTTTGTCGTCCTGTGCACATTGTGCGCGTCGATCGCGATTCTGTTTTGCATCCCAAGCCTTTTTGAAACAACAGGGTATACACAACCCATCCGGATGTTTATCTTTTTCCAAGAATCCAGGAACGTGTTTTATATATTCCCCATTTTTGTCAATATGTTCTTTGGGATTGGAGAATTCATAAACATATGCACCTGGAGGAACAGTTTTTGCATTAGGTGGAATAATAGATCCGCACTTCCCTGCTTTTACATCTTCTTCAGAAATACTCGAATTCGTTTTTAAACACCAGTATCTTGGACAAACATACCAAAACTGTTTATCTGGATCTGACCCGTATTTTACTGCATGTTCATAAGATCCAGGATTGGTTTCATCAATACGTGTTTTTTCTTCGTCCGTCAAAATAACGGGCTGGCGTTTATCACTCGACGGGCACGACCTCGAATATAGATCATATTTTCCTTGGACTTCTGTTAAGAATAACTTTGGATCACGATCCTGCATTCTCTTAACAAAATAACTAGTAGGTCCTTTGATTGACATTCCGTCAATATTTTCTTGATATTTCTCTTGTACTTCTTTTTCTTCAGTATCTTCTGGTGTATTTTCTCCACCCATAATCGCCTTCCCTGCATTATTACCATCAACATCTCCTTCGTTTATTTGATCTTGATCTTGATCTTGATCTTCATCATATGCAAAATCATCGTCAAATAAAAACACGTTTCCTTCGTCTTCGTTTTCGTTGATTTCCTCTTCTTCACCTTCCACCTTTTCCTGATTCTCCAAAACCTCGTGTAGTATATTGTTTTCTTGGCCAAAACGCAAAGGTTGTGCTTTATAAAAATCGATTGATCCAATACCAGCCGGTGCAACAACATTTTCACTCGACATCAAATCTTCTTGGACAACCGCGTTTTTTGATTTGTTTCGAAAACGTTTCATTTCACTGCTTGGTACAAAAGTAGAAGTAGGGTCTTGGGTTAGACGTAAGACAGTATCGATACAAGTATGTAGTGGATCAATGTAAGCAACCGATACTATATTTTCAACTTCAACAATAACCTCGCTCTTCAAAGGACGCATTTTGAATACTACTGGAAACCCTGGATTGTCCAAGATTCTACCCTTTATTTGTTGATGTTCAGACATATAAGTAGCTAATCGGAGTCCAGCGTCTTCTTCGGATAACCCGTAATTATCAATCAAAGCTTGGACAACTGTATCCAAACGCCCAGATTCTCTATATATTTCGGTTATAAGAAGAGATTGGGAATCCATTTCTCGAAAATTTTCTACACGTTTATACCTTAATTGCGCTCCCTTGGACACATTCGTCGATAAAACATCCATCATTGTAGTTATATATGACGTTTGTTTATCCAAAGATACAGCATTCTGTATAGGAAGCGCGGCACGATAAGTAAATTTTGATGTCTCGATATCTTGACCCGTTAAAGATACAAAAGGTCTCAGAGAATATCCTGCCGATTCCAATATACCATTGATCTGTGTTATAATCGGATTAATACGTTTCAACAAATAGGCTTCCAAATCCACCGGTAAAATAGGAAGAGAACATGTTGCAGATAATAGAATACTGGATTTCGTGTCCAAGCTCATATAAATGTCGTGGTTTAAACCCGTGTTTTTACTTCCAGGTAAAAACATCGCCATCTGATTACCTCTTCCTAATTCCCGCGAAAGACGCATAATGACTGTTTCGTTTAGCACAGGAATCTTTTTCCCATTCTTGGATATCTTGTCGGCGTACAAACGATACATGTTTTCACGTCGATACCCCGGATTATATTTGATAAACGGAATATCCTTGGACGCATGAATTTGTTTGAACAAAATGTCCAAGGGAAGGATCTGATTTGGATCTCCACAAGAAATAAGAATGGAATATGATTGAATACCCCGTTCCGTATAGTCTAAATCAGTTTTACGCAAACTATAGATTTTGTGAAACGTTGCAATAGTATCAAAGAAGTCGTTAATCGCCGGCGTCCATTTCTTCGCAGTTTCATCGGACAATTGTTCCGAAACTTCTCTCAATTCTTCCCCATTCTTTATACCGCGACTATACAATAAAGGATAATATAATAAACACATATTGGATTCGTTTAATTCATGTTTTTCTGCATATTCCATTACATCTTTTGCAAAACATATCATTATATCTCTCGACTGAGTGTAGTTCATCAAAAGAGTATTGTCGAATTGCAATAGAGGATTCTTAGAATCCATGACAAAATCCATAGTACGCTGTGTATAAAAAGGATTCGCCGAGAATCCATATTGTCTGCGATTTTTGAATTGAAGTCCAAGAGGTACACCTATTTCGTAGAATCCGGAAGACTGCAGTTCCATCCACATCTCATAAGTTGGAGGACGATTGACCACAGATTCTAATCCAACGTCAGAAGATAATGCCCGTTTCAAGGCGATCTCCTGATCCTCTACGTCAGGTGTAGAGAAAGGATCTATATTCAAATTTAAAGCATAATGGAAAAAAACCTCTTTCGTAAATGGAACGGATTCGTTTTTGGTGGCTTCTTGGTAAACTTCATTCATATCCAAGAATGATTGAGTAAATGAAAACAAATACATTTCTTCTACAGATGTTTTTTTACCAACGTGTTTCGACAATTCATGTGCGATTTTGCGTTTGACCGTGAGGATAGAATCGTCTTGGTGAATTAATCCGTCTTTAGTAAAAATAATATCAACATGCTCTGCATCAAAATACGCTAGTTGTGTATCGCTAAATAATTCAGGCAAGTGTTTTTCATCACACATGTTTGCGCAAAAAATATAAATAGCCGTTAACTTTCCTTCTGAATTCAATATGGATATTTTATATATTTCATCCTTGGACAAAGTCTTTTTTGAGGACTCTTTTTCACTCATGTTTTTACTATATTATGATAGTATTATATTGATATGATACCGAAATCATTCTTGTTCATCCAATACCGAAAATAGTTTTGCATTTGGATCTATGTTTACACCCGCAATCTTGGTAAATACACCGTTTCCTTTGGTCCTGTCCAAGAAATCGATAATACCGTCTCCCATAGACGCACTAATTTTACCAGATTCTTTTGGATATTTACTGTAGATTTCACCCAGACGTTCTCCCGTATCCGTTCTTGAAAACGTTTTTCCAACAACCGACAACCAATCTGAGTACACCAAATCATTGAATGAATATGACGTCATTGTAAAATAACTATACTATTCTATTATCTGTAATTGATTTTTGTATTTTATTTACGCATTTTACAAAAATCAATTTTCTTTGGGTTCATACATTTTACCTTCTTCACCACACATAGAATCAAAATTTCTTGCAGTTCTACACAAATAATATTCCTTTATTTCTTTTCCCGTAACCAAATATTCTATTTTATTAGAATCTATCTTTGGAAATTTTGTACAACACCCATAATCTTTCGATGTAAACCGATCCAATTCAACAAAATATTTGCAATTTATACAGAATTTTGTATTCATCGATTCGACGGACCAAACAAAATATAAGAAACATATGAAAAATATGCGGATCATTATGATAGTAAAGTAATTTGCGTACATTTATAACAAAACATGGGTTTATGTAGTTAGTTATATCAACACATATATCAACACATATATCAACACATATATCAACACATATATCTAGACGTCATAATAAGGGCTATCGCTAATTTTCATTCCACAGTATTCTTGTGGTTCTTCTTTATAATCGGTAGGATCATGAATACCAGCCTCTTTGGCATTTTCCAAGAGAAATTTAAAATTATCCCAAAATTCCGTTTTATGACCAATCGATTTGGTTGCAACATGAGACAATTCGTGAATAGCAACAAACATCAAAGTATGCTCATCAATCATATTGTCTTCACCTTCGCGTGTTTTATTTAAACAGAAGGCAATTTTTTCACCTTTGTTTTCACTATATGCGGTATATTTACTTGTGGGTAATGTCTCCATGATTCTCTGAGGATTGTATCCGGCAACCAATCGTTTTACATTGTCCTGATCGGGATATTTATTTCCCATATATTCTACTAATTCTTTGCTTTTCACAGTTATCATAGCGAGTAGATCTGCTGCATCTTGAAGTTTTTCACGCTCTCGTACACAATATTTATTTCCATCTACTGTAGACACGATACATTTCAATTGAAACGCATCTGAATCCCAGTACATATATGCACAAATACCAATGATAAATGCAACCAATACATATGTTAATATATCTAATTTATTCATTAAGAAAAGAGGGGGGGGTAAAATATGAAAAAATCTATTCTATTATAATATACACGGATTATATTATACATTATATATTGTAGTATAATGTACAAGGTTTAAGGGCTATCCACCGATGAAGACTAATTGTCCAAAATGCGGATTACAATATTCAAACCTCTAAATGTTCAACAAAATTTTCAAACTCTTTTTCTACGCTAGACTGTGGAGGAACATTATCACTAACAATAGTAAAAACCATGCGATCTTTTTTGAAATAACTACGTATAACGCGCAAAATATCAGATCTTACAATAGGCTTGATATGTCTATCAAAGTAATGATCGTACGTAACAAGGTTCGCAGGGTCTGAATATAATAATAATTCTCGCCCATTATGTTCTGCTAAAACTGCCGAATTTTCTAAATTCATTTTCATCTTTTCTTGCATATTTCGTTTTGCTCGCTTAAACTCGATTTCGGAAACACCATTACGCACTAAATCTGACAACATATCGATCAACAAAGGCAAAACTCCTTTTGAATCTTTTGTAGAATTGTGAAATAATTTGGTATGATCCATTTGTGCATAAATAGTAAAATCCCCTGCATGCTCGTAATAATTTGTTTTTGCATTCGATGTATAAGTCAATCCGTTTTTTTCACGCAAAAGCATTGGCAATCTTGTACCAAATGAACCACTTAAAATATTTACCAATAAGTCTAATACATATTTATCATTTACTGTTTGATTACATGTACGGAATGATATATTCATATGGATTGTATCCGTTCCCGGTTTTTTCATGAAAAGATAAATCGGTTTGGTCTGATGCAACGTCGAGTATTGGATAGCATATTTTGGATGGATTGCAAAAGGTCTTTCACTTGAAACTGCGGTGTCCTTAATTATCTTATTATTTACTATATTTTTTACAAAAAATGATCTCTCTATTATATCAACGATTTTATGAAACGGCATTTGTGATACTATGCTTAAAACCATATTTTCGTGTCGATAAAAATGGTGATAAAAATCAACGATTTTTTTATAATCAAAAGATGTACGATGATATTGAACCATATCAACTGGAAAAGCGAATGAGCTTCCTTGGTACAATAAACTCTCCGACATATCATTTAAATTCGCGTTTGGGTTATCGCGTGTCCGCAAATTCTCTTCGATAACAACTTTTTCTTCTTTGACGAATTCTTTTTTAGGAAAGGTCGAATTCAATATCATGTCAGACATCATATGAATGCATTTTTCCGCAAACTGGTCGTCTACTTTTATAATATATTCTGTATACCTTTTGTCTGTATAAGCATTAACTATAGCACCCACGTCATCATAAACCGAAAAAATATCCTTCACTTCTGATATACGCTTTGTGCCTTTGAAGCACATATGTTCTACAAAGTGGGCTGCGCCGCGTATCGAATCTGGTTCATGAATTGATCCTACATCACAAAACACGTGAAATGATGTTATAGATAAGGCATTTTTAGGCTTTTGATAAACTAACCTAACCCCGTTGGGTAATATATGTGTTTGCGTCGAACGTATTAGTTTCCTTTTTTTGAATGTCTTCATTTTTGATAATGCAATCACTATATAGTTTCAATACCTTTTGCTATACAATAAATATAGCTTTTTTATTAGCTATATTTATTTTAAGTGCTATCCGTGGCTATCCGTGTTTTATAGCCAAATGGCTATAAAAAGTTGGATTTCTCTATCTGTATTGTAAATATATTTATCAGCCGATAGACGTCGAGCAATCTAACACCCAAGATCCAAAGGAACACGTCCAAGATCGGGTTCATATGTGCTGTTATTCCAAGGTCCAACATCTGCCTTAACAATCATAGGGTCAGGCCTTATTTGTTGGTTGGCATTTTTCAAAGTATTTGATATGGAACTAAGACCAATGAATGCACCTGCGGACATTAAATCAACGACAATAGGGTTTGGCAAGTTTCCATTAGGACCTGCTGCAAACTGGCTATTCGAGTCTTTGGGTAGCAACTGTTCAGCTGTCAACACAGGCTGTGCTTGTGGTTGAACTGCAGAAGCAGAATTCAATGAAGAAGCACCAACAACCGATTCTCCTTTTACTTGGTTAGAAATAGTATCAGTGTATCCCGATGTATATCCGGTAGTCATATTATCAGAGACGCCTTTGGTCTTGGAGTACGACATAAGAGCCCATATAACGAAAAGAACTATAATGATAACAAGAACCCACATTCCATTTTTGGATTTGGCAAAATTTGAAAGGCCTTTGAACATTTCGTTTATATAAACGTAAGATAAAATTATTTCTCCATTCACGTATTTTACACCAGAGTATTAAATCCATTGATTTTATTATATTACATCGATGGATCAATACCACTTTTATTTCGATATAATTCAGTTTTGCTAAATTTCGCGCACCCCCCTCCTCTGTAAATTAAATATTATTTTACGCTCTTTCTAATTTTGCAAAATTTAAATCGGCATCTTCTACATTTGGATCGTCTTCATCGGCTTTGTCATCTTCAGAATCCGAATCCAATGAGTAGTTTTTTTTAATTTGCTTTGCGTCTAAATAAGCTAAAAGTGCATTCTGTCTTGCTATCTTTGCTTTTTGAAGGGCTTCTCTGTACATTTTATAATACACCTCATTTCTCCTTTTTATTTTAACAGTCTCAGTATCTTCATTTTCTATGTCAAAGTTTACCTCTACTAGATCAGATGTATCTGTAGGTTGTATATCTATTGTGTCTTTTTCATGGTCCGGTTGTTCTGATCTATCTTCTTCTACTTTTTCTCTTTCTTCTACTTTTTCTCTTTCTTCTTGTTCGGAATTATAATGATGTACTATACTGGTGTCCGCTTTATCAATATTGGTACTATTAGTAGTATTAGTAGTATTGTTTTCTAATAATAGACATGGATCACGATTATTTGAATCTGTGACAACGATTTTTTTAGTTTCTTCTAAAGATATTGAATTCGCTAAAGAATTTGTATGGTTGGTAGAATTTATTAAACATTTATCAAATAAATCAACAGGTCGTAATACCATCATTTGCTTTATTTCAATTTCAATTTGAAAACTGCGTGCAGAGCATTTTATTCCTTGAATCTCTAAAATGGTCATGATCTGGGTTGTTTCTCCTATCATCTCAGGGTCCACATCTTGCTCATCTTCATTGTAAATCTTCAAAGCTATTTTTCCTAAACGTGTTGCAATGTTAGTTCGCGCTAAATAAAACTTTCCCGATTTATATATTTTCAAAGGAGATGCAAAATAATTTTCAATATCACTCATTTCCATTTCTGTTTCAAACCATGTTGCGCGGTTTTCAAACAATATCTTACATGTGTATGCTTCCAATTCTTCCATCCAGCGAATGAAATCAATATTTTCATTGGAAAACATCAAATCACAGTGCATGCGTTTACCCGATTTAGCTATTCCTCCACGTGTTTTACATTTAGGAGGTTGTATATAAAGAGGTTCTCCTCCCATGACATACTTAATAAAATAGTTCCCGCCGGATAATACGGTAGGTGGTGTTAATTTTAATTTATCAAATGGAAATTCTGCGTTTGTACTATAGATCCCGTTCATTTTATTATTCTGATGTTTTTGTTTATTTAGAGAAACGCATTCGTTTATTGCATATTTAGTGAATAGTATGGTAATATAGTTTGTATTTAGCAATATCTAATTTCATTTTGTTAATCATGAAAAACATGCGTGAGACCTGTCTCCAATTCTTCCAAAATGAAGACATTAAGCGAGATGTAAAAGAAATTATACGGCCAATTATTGGAATTATTTATAACGAACTATATCCATACTTTTTATTTTTATGTATTTATAATGTTTTCCTCGTTTTTATTGTTTTAGCAAATTTCTTTTTACTTTTACGTTTATTGCGACCACCAATTTCCTCCATCGAAAAATAATATTACAATAGTATATAGAATATAAAACATTCTAATGACAAAAGAATTTGTAATGATGAAACGTGGTGGAAGTGGTACATCCGATTGGGGTCTAAAAGTTTATGGAGCACAACCGCAGGCGGTTGCTTCGCCCGATTGGGGCACAAGCAATGCAGTTAAAATGAATGTTGTTCCTTGCACAAAGGGTGGAAAACGTGGCAGTAAAGGAAAAAGAGGGAGCAAGAAACACGTTAGTTTGGGAGGAACAACCTTGTTGGATATTTCTGTTCCTGTTGCACTCTTAGCTGCGAATCAATTGTACAAACCTAAGAGATCAACGGCACGCCGTGGTAATAAATTCAATAAGACACGCAAAACAAGTCGTAAGAACGGAGGTTCCAATATATTGAAAGTATAAACTCATAACAATTCATATTATTGTATTGTTATGAAAACGATAGATATACAAAAATATCAGTATACTTTAGTATAATATACAATATCAAATGAAGACATTTAGAAAAAACCTTAATCGCGGAAAAACAAAACGAAGGAAAAACCAGAATAAAACTAGGAAAAGTCATTTTAAAAAAGGTGGAAGAGGTAGACAATTTGGTACACTTGGTAAAACGATATCAGATGAAGTGTTGCAGTTTATTATTTTTAAAAATATAGATCAAAAAGATACATTAGAGCACGATGTATATGATTTTCTTAAATACAATTGGAGTAAAACTAATGCATTGAAAAATATGGCAGAAAATCAAGCAAACAATACCAAAATCAGAGAAATTGTTGAAAATAAAGAAGCAATGTCATGGATCATGTTTTTATATGTAAAGCACAAAGAACATATACACAAAAATAGAGATTACCAAGGCAAAATTGCAAGAACTGGTGTATTTAATAGACTTATATTACCATTAAAACATACATTCAAGATGAAAGGCATGTTTGAAGATGTGCAAGAATCCGCATTTGAAGGCGTTGCAATGATACTAGGTTATGTATCTAAGATTTTAGAAACCAATGATTCTACCTCTACCAAATATAAACCCGTGGATATCGATTTCAAACAAAATGACAAACATGGAGAGTTTACTTTTGGCCATGATGGACAATTCGATGGAGAAGTTGTAGAAAAGGCTATGAAAAAAATAGTAGAAGCGTTAAATAGTGAAAAACAAATAGAAGAAGCAGCAAGAAAAAAAGAAGCAGCAAGAGAAAAAGAAGCAGAAGAAAATATACACATCCTAGAAGGTAATGCAT
>Ga0114968_10002735_pt1 | contig 13351 bp, 13 predicted proteins | sample M_130807_EF_Meta_FD_87020 | JGI IMG/M metagenome (GOLD analysis project Ga0114968, IMG submission 87020) | Freshwater microbial communities from Lake Montjoie, Canada to study carbon cycling - M_130807_EF_MetaG | ecosystem: Environmental > Aquatic > Freshwater > Lake | place: Lake Montjoie... | reverse complement strand
GGAGGTATAGGCCTAATCACTTCTAAAATAGGGAAAGAAAAATCTTTAAGTTTGCGGGACATCCCCATTGGCACGCCTATTCCAATCGCTAAAATTACTGCGATTACGAATCCTGAAAAGACCCTTTTTGCGCTATTTATCCAGCTAAGAATGTAATCACTCTGAGCCATTACTGTGGGTGCACCTTCTATGACCTCGATTGGACCTGGCAGCACAATTAATAGACCTATTGACCTTGCTAATTGCCATGTGCCAAAAAATATCAAAAGACCAAGGCATCCCTCCAACATCGCTCTATTTAGAATATTTCTAAAAAATGACTCTATTAACTCTCGTAAATATTGAAATAAATTTGTTTGATAAAGAGTTTTCATCCAATACTACCCCCTATCTTTTAGCTGCCAAATCATTAATCTATTCCCTAAGTGCCTTATCAATACACTCGATAAATATCCTATGCTCCCTAATGTAATCATTGCAATAAAAATATTAACCAGCTGTATATTTTGATAAGCTTCAAATATTAAGAATCCTAGGCCAGACTTTCCTGCAATAATCTCACCCCCAACAAGCGAAAACCATGCAACCCCCATAGCAATTTGTAATCCGGTAAAAATAAATGGGAGTGCGCCTGGCACAATAACTTTGGTAAAAATTTTCCACCTATTGAACCCTAGACATGCTGCGGCCCTAAAATAAGTTTGGTCAATTGATACCACTCCAAGATAAGAATTAAGAACTGTTGCAAAGAATCCTGCCATCATCGTTACAAAAATGACAGGCATTTCAATACCGTATAGCATTAGAACGGCAAGCGGGACCCACGCCAAGGGCGGTATAGGTCTTAATAATTCAACAACAGGAAATACCATATTCCTAAATACCTTATTCCATCCCAGCATTAATCCTAATGGAACTCCAAGAGCAGTAGCCAACGCAAAGGCTGCGTAAACGCGTGCCATGCTCACAAAAATATGACGATAATATACGGGCGAGAAAATTGATATCCCATTTTCAGGGCTTGGACTTATCCATTGAGTAAACAAATACAATGGGTTTGGTATAAATTCAAAGCGGGGTGGAATATAAAGTGAGGTTAAAAAATACCAAACTAGAAAAAAAATTGCTACTCCAGATAAACCACGAAATACCTGCCATGTAAAAAACTTTTGGATGATCCACTCATACCAATTATTGGCTCTTGGCTTCCAGCCGGCGACCTTAAGTAATTCAGTATCGTAGAGTGACTGTTTATCCATCAATTAATCATATTGTGGAAAATTTAAAAACTTGCACAGTTCATCAACCATGCAAGCTAAGTTATATCTTCTTTAATTCATTCTTTCTAAATGGATTATCTTTTGGCAATCCCCCACGCAATTCAAATAATGCTCTATCCGGATCTAATCCTAACTCCTTAAATGCTTGGACAACCAAGGATGGATCAATTGCGTCTGAAGAAAGCTCTCCTTGTACAACATTTAACCCTTTTAAGAACGCAAAAACATTTGTACTTAACTCTCTCGAGGCTGGAATAATTGTCATTACCGCATTATTAACGACAGGTAAAGCCCCCGTATCCGGTGGCATCTGACCGTAGAAAGCCTGCCAAATATTCTCTCGAGTTAACTCTGGAATTTCTTTTTTAATCAAATTAACAGTTTCAATTGGTTTTTCCTTCATAAAATAAAGTGCTTGAATGTTTGCCTTAAGCCAAGCAACTGCTGCGCCACGATTCTTTTCAATAAAGTCTTGACGCATAATGATCGCATCTGCATCGAGTAATTTATAATGTGCCCCAGAGAGTGCGAATCTGCCGAAGCCATTTTCAACAGCATTTGATGCGCTTGGCTCGTAGACGACTGCAGCATCAATCTTCTTTGCCTCTAATGAGGTAACAATAACTTCAGCCTGGTTATACTGCCAATCTACACTTATTCCCGCCCTACGCATAATCTCTTGGCCCGTGCGATCGGCACAACTGCCCTTAGGGACGGCAACTTTTTTGTCCTGCAGCCATTTAAATACCTCTTCTGGAGAGTTAAATTTAGGTGCGTCAGATCTGACCAATAGAACGCCACACATTCTACCCATTGAGATCAAGTTAAATCCTACTATTTTTAATGGGGCAATAGATGTTTTAGTTGTTGAAACTATTGCGGGGTTGTCGCCCAAGTAGGCAATATTTTGTTTATTCGCCAATAAATCTGTAACAACAGGTGGACCTTGAAGATTGCGTTTCCACTCCACTTTACTTCCCTTGGGAAGCCACTGCTCCAAAAGATTCGCCTGCTTCATAACTACGCTATCCCAGGCGCCAGTCCAGCCTAAAAATAAATTAACAGTTATATTTGCGGGGTCGCCTTGAGCTTGCACTACCTTACTAGAAATTGCAGCATAACTTGAATTATTAAATGGGCCAAGGCCCCCACTTTGAGCATTAGCTACTCCTGAAAATAATGCAATATGAATACCTAACACTACGATTTTACATTTCATGAATTTCATTTTATATCTCCTATATAAATAGCAAATAATTCTAGAATCACTTAAACATATGCAAGAACTTTTCATACTCCTCGGCAGCCATGTGATAAGAATTTTCATCTAATGGATAATTTCCGGAGAGCACTTGACTTTTATAATCTTGAAATCCTTTCTCAATGAATGGTCGTACATCTACGAACCCACCCCTATTCTTTGGCATTGGGAAGGCGCTATAACCAACAATATCACCGCTGATATGATAAACACCATCGTTGTACTTTCCACCACCCAAAGTAACTACTGGAACGGGCAATCTGTCAGTTATAAATTTAGCTAGTTCGCAAGGTACTTGCTCAAGTACAAATGCAAATACACCAGCATCAACGAAAGCATCAGCGGTTTCAACAATTTTTCTAGCATCCTCAGCCAAACGTCCTTTTACTCCAAAACCCGACTCCTCTGTTCTCCTAGAGGCCTGCATGCCAATATGCCCCATCACGGGAATTCCTGAGCGAATAATTTCAGCAATATTTTGAGCTGTATGTTTATTTCCCTCACACTTTACGACATCCGCTCCCCCCTCAGATACTAGCCGCCCAGCATTCCTGATGGCATCCTCTTTTGACAGATGGTAGGATAAATATGGCATATGTCCCACTATCAAGCCATACTTCGCAACACGACTAACTGCCTGAATCATGTAAAGTTGCTCATCAAACCTTACTGTCGTCGGATCCTTGTGTCCAAATAGAGACATGGGCCCAGCATTTCCGACGACCAATAGATCAAATCCAACTCTATCCGCTATGGCTGCCATTGGTGAGTCATAGACACCTATAGAGGTAATCCTCTCTTTATTTAATTTTTTCTGCTGAAGATACTTTAGAGTAACCTTCTTCCTATTCTCATCCATTGAAACTCCCAAGTAATTTTTTAAATTTTCGAGGGGATGTAATTTATAAACTGTCCTATAGATGACACATAATCGTAAGGGCTTACACCTAGAAGCTTAAAAAATTAATAAAAATATCAAAAATGTCATCTGCATGACATTTTTTTAAAAATAAATGCCGGATTATCCCTAATCACAAATCTATTCATTAATACTAGGATTAACCCTTATATTAGGAGCTTCAATGCTAAGCGATATTGAAATAGCCCAACAAGCCAGTATGAAGCGCATTGCTCAAGTTGCTAAAGAGAAATTAGGAATTTCGGATGACCATCTAGAGCCTTATGGCCATTACAAAGCGAAGGTATCACTACCCTTTCTAGAGACCCTAAAGGGCAAGCCAGATGGCAAACTAATACTAGTGACGGCCATTAGCCCCACTCCAGCAGGTGAGGGCAAGACCACGACTACCGTAGGTCTAGGAGATGCACTAAATCATATTGGTAAGAAAGTAATGATCTGTCTGCGTGAGCCATCTTTGGGGCCAGTGTTTGGCATCAAAGGTGGCGCTGCGGGTGGCGGTTACGCACAGATTGTACCGATGGAAGATATTAATTTGCACTTTACTGGGGACTTTAGTGCGATTGCCCTTGCCAACAATCTTCTGGCTGCATTGATTGATAACCATATCTTCCATGGCAATGTTTTAGGAATAGATAGCCGGCGGATTCAATGGAAGCGTGTGGTGGATATGAACGATCGTGCACTACGTCATATAACCAATGGCTTGGGTGGACCGGGTAATGGCTATCCTCGTGAGGATGGCTTTGATATTGTGGTGGCCTCCGAGGTTATGGCAATTTTTTGTCTTGCCACTTCCTTGGAAGACCTCAAGGAGCGTCTCTCCAATATTGTGGTGGCCTATACGCGTGATCTCAAACCAATCTTGGCAAAGGATCTCAATGCCCATGGTGCGATGACCGTTTTACTGAAAGATGCTCTCGCTCCAAACTTAGTGCAGACTCTTGAAAACAATCCCGCCTTTGTGCATGGTGGTCCTTTTGCCAATATTGCTCACGGATGTAATTCGGTGATTGCAACCCAGGCGGCCTTGAAGTTAGCCGACTATGTGGTGACCGAGGCTGGATTTGGTGCTGATCTTGGGGCTGAGAAATTTATTGACATCAAGTGCCGTAAGTCAGGTTTACGACCTGCTGCTGCAGTGGTCGTGGTCACCGTTCGCGCCATGAAATACCATGGCTATGCAGAACTTGCTGATCTCACCAAAGAGAATCTCTCTGCGCTTGAGAAAGGTCTTGTGAATCTAGAGCGCCATGTAGAAAACATTACACAAGTCTATCAAATACCCTGCGTGGTCTCCATTAATCAGTTCTTAAGTGATACACCTGCGGAGATAGATCTCATTAAGAAACGAATGGAGAAACTCGATGTGAAAGTGGTGATTGCATCGCATTGGTCCTATGGCGGTAAAGGTGCAGAGGAGCTAGCTAAGATTGTGGTGCAGCTCTGTGACTCCCCCTCCAAAATGCAGTTTGTCTATGAAGAGTCTGACTCTTTATGGGATAAGATGAATCACATTGCGAAGAAGGTCTACCGTGCCAGCGAAGTAACCGCAGACTCTAAAATTAGAGCGCAGATCCAAGGTTTACAAGAGCAAGGCTATGGCCACTATCCAGTATGCGTTGCCAAGACACAAAGCTCGTTTACAACTGATGCCAAGCTGCGCGGCGCCCCCAATAATCATGTAATTAATATCCGTGAAGTTCGTCTTGCGGCTGGCGCTCAGTTTGTGGTGATGGTTTGTGGTGACATCATGACCATGCCGGGTCTGCCAAAAGTGCCATCGGCTGATAAGATTGATCTAATCGATGGCAAGGTGGTGGGCTTGTTTTGAAGATTTAAGAATTTGCTTGCCTTTATACCGCTTGCCGCCGTTTTGCAATTGCTGAGAATCAGTTGGGAGACCCGTTCTAATAATTTTTTATTGCTATTAGTGGTCAGTAACCCAAAATATTTCCTTAAAAAACACTTTCATAAATAAAACTTATTTTTTAAATGAGCTTTGATAGGTGTTGTTAGGGGCTATTGTGCATGTTGTAAGGCGATCTCCTAGTTAAAAATTTTGTAGCGTGGGTGGCAAGTTACTTCTACAACTACATCGGTAGAAACACCGTGAATCTTGCGTTTTGCCGTAATGACTACTGGGCGTGTACCTGCTGATTCGCACTCGTTAATCCCAAGGATAACTTGTGATCTAGTCATGTGATAAGCCTGTTTGTCAGTTTCTAGCGTGACATTCGGTGGTTCAAAAGAACTGCAAGCTGCTAAAACAAAGGGTGTAATTAATAATAGGTATTTCATAGTTTGCTCCTTGAGGTCTCTATAGTTAGAGATTAATGAGTCAAAGGCTCATAAAATGAGCTAGTAATCAACTATAGTTATACAAACTGTGTTATTTCAGGGATTGAGCTATGAGTGACCTAGAACGCCTTCACCGCATCAAATACATGATCCAGGCACGAAAATGCGTGCCTATTCAAGACTTCTTAGACGAACTAGAGATCTCCAAGGCCACCTTTAAACGAGATTTAGAGTACCTTAGAGATAGGATGAATGCCTCCATCGTGTTTGATCGTTCCGAAGGTGGTTATTGCTTTGATACACCCAATGCCGGTGAAAAGATTGAATTGCCAGGCCTATGGTTCTCGGAAAAGGAGGCTACTGCCCTAGTGCTCATGCAACACCTTTTATCAGGCTTAGATAAAGGCGGTTTAATTGAGCCTCACATTGCGCCACTTACTTCCATCATTGATGGCATTCTTGGGCAGAGCAATACCCCAGCAAAAGAACTTCGTAAACGCATCAAAGTATTCGGCATGTCGGCGCGCAAGAATTCCTTGGAAAACTTTGAAGAAGTGGGTAATGCACTACTGAAACGGCAACGATTACAGATTGAGTACTATTCCAAGAGTAGGAATGAAACAACCAGCAGAAAAGTCTCTCCACAGCGTCTAATCTTTTATCGCGATAACTGGTACTTAGATGCCTATTGTCATTTACGAGAGGCACTTAGAAGCTTTGCTTTAGATAGCATTACCAAAGCTGAACTATTACAACAAAAGACTATTGAAATACCCGCAAAAGAATTACACGAAAACTTTGCTGAAACTTACGGCATCTTTTCAGGTAAGGCGAGCCAAAGAGCAAAGTTACGTTTTACTCCTGAACGTGCTCGCTGGGTAGCTGGTGAGACTTGGCATGGCCAGCAAACAAGCAGCTTTGATAAAGATGGAAATTACACTCTAGAGTTTGATTACAACCAAGATCCTGAGCTTGTGATGGAAATCCTAAAGCATGGGTCTGGTGTAGAAGTACTTGCACCAGCAAGTCTTAAGAAAAGGGTTGTAGATGAGCTGAAGAAGAATTTGGCCAGATATTAAATTTGTCGGTTTACCCGACAAAGACACCATCCACCTACTCTATTAAACCTAGCTGCCTGGCTATTGATTTAGTTGAATGTGATGTATCAAAGGCCCGCTCATTTGGTGGCGTAAGGTCCATGCCTAGTTGGATTGCCTCCTTGGCCAGTCTTTGGGTGATACGTACTAGCCTGTCACGAAAGTAGGAATTCAAGTTAGTTCTGAGCATTGTTTTTGTAATGTAGTCAGAGCAGTCCCAAAGTGTGAGCGCCATGTCGACTATCTGAGTATTTGTAGTTAATTTATTGCGATTACCTCCTTTTTTCTCCATTATTTATGTCTCCTTTTTAGTTTTATTAAATGGATGACAACCCCGCAGCTTAGAATGACGCGGGATTATCGTTTTGCTACTGAAATTGATGCTGAGGTTGCCGTGGTTGCCGTGGTTTTAGATCCTAGAAAACACAATCTAACAACATGAAGCCGCGGCCTTTGAGGTGGACTACAAAATACTAGGGTCCACTTCAAGCTCGGCTCTTTTTTATGCTGCGTTTAGCTGTCTTATTAGCTCGTCTACTTCGCGCTTGAAGTAATCAGGATCGACTTCATCCTGCTTGCCACCCTTTGATTTAGCTGCGCCGTTATATTGGGTACTTTGATAACTTTCTGGCCAATTGGCCCGAAGTAGCGCGATGATTAGCGAGGCATTACCGTCTTTTTTTTCATAGGACTCTTTTAGGCGGTGCTCATGAAACGACTTGCTAGCCGTTAAAGCAACCTCTAAGGCCTCGCCAAACTGTGGCTTAGCCTTTACCCACTGGCGTAGCTGAACGAGTCCTATACCCAGCTCCGCCGCAATGTTGCTCTCTGTTGCTCCGCCCTTTCCCAGCTCGACAACTTTGCCACAGAGTTGAGTTTGGTACTTTGGTTTTATGTATGTCATTTCTACTCCTTTTAGTTATTGCGGATCAAGAATGGTTAGAAGCCATTCGGGAATGTCTTCGTAGCCAGACTCCGCCAATGTCATCGTCATGCGATATGTTTGGTTTTTTGTCAGCTTGGCTTGAGTTCTACCTAACTTCACCTTAATGAAAGTGAAATCATCTGGTCTAAGCTCATTTTTCTGTGACTGCCAGATAGCTTTGAGTTCAGCAGTTTGTTCCGGGGTAAATTCAATTACTGGATTCATTTTGTTATTCCTTTAATTTCATTGCATCTCATAGCATCTCGAGGTGTTATGAGTTAGATCAAGTCCAGAGACGCTATGGGGGTTTTAAACCCCATAGCAGCTTGAGTTGGTTTAAGAGTAGTTCCTTCGAGATTTATTTACTTTCATAGCAACTACTATTCCTATTTCCTAGTGAGTAGTTGCTATGGATGCTTTATCAAGCCCCTCTGAAGGGAATATCTCAAAATCAGGGACGGCATTAGGGACAATCCTTAGTAGCTGAGTTGTGGCGTTAGGTAGTGCATAGGCAGATCTAATTTCTGCAGTAACCATTTCAACCTCCAACTTCTTTTGACCAATCAATAGATCAATGACGGCTTTTAACTGAGATCCCTTAGGACCACTTTTACAGTCCAGAGCTTCTTTTAAATACGCTCTAGTTGCCCAGCCGTTTGGACTACTTCGGATAGTGCTAATTACATCGTGCTCCATGGCTGTACTTTTAATCAGTAGCTTTTGACCAACCCGCTCCTCTTTCGAGGACTTGTGGGCTATCCCAACTCGATATGGCTCATCCTTAATCTGGCCAAGGCGGTTTTGCACTTGCATAGAGTGAAGAGTGGATGTGAAAACTAGCTCTCTAAAATCAGGCGTATACCTAGTCTTACCTAACATCATGTGCCGAGAGTCAGCCACCCCTTCATTGAAGATATAGCCTGTTCCATTTACATCACCCTCAAAAGCGCTAGCACCTCGTGGAGTAGCTTTTTCAATATCAGTCTTGGATGTGCCCTTAGCAAGGTGAGCGATCGCCCACAGGCTTGTATTGGTCTCCACGCAGGCAACCTTAATTTGAGCGACAAACTTAGAAACTTGAGAGTTATTGTTCTCATCTTCCAAATCAAAGGTAGCGGCTACAGTATCTGGAACAACCAGTGGGCCAACATCAATGAATAAACCATCTGTACATTGCTGCCTAACGGTATGCTTTTTAGCCAGTCTATGGATCAGCGCTGCCAGTATTTCTGGACTTGATCTTTTAGTTTCAATAATCTTAAACCAGCTCTTAAATTCCTCGTCTGATAAATTGACGCCGTAATGGCGCCTCAGGCCATAGAGAATCTTTTTAACCTGCTTTGAATCCTCAGTTAGATAAATTACTTTGCGACGCAATGAGGGCTTTAATTCATAGTCTGGTGCGCACAAATGAGCTGCCGCAGCTGCCAAAGGTACCAGTAACGTTGTTTTACCGATCCCAGCCGATCCAGCGAACATAAACATACCCTCTGCTATAAAACCATCAATAACAAATTCAGTTGCTTCGGTAATCTCAGTTGAGTAATCTAGCTCTGGAAAATCTTCGTCTGTTATCTCAACAGTTTTTGGATGCTTCTTTGCGTAATAACGAAGTGTTGCATGGGTGAGTACGCTACTGGGATTTCGATTAAAACTGCGCCACTCTGCATCAATTACATGACCGCCAGCGTAGTCACCAAATATCTCCGGGGCCTGGGATGAATAATCACTCCAGATTTCCTTACATTCTTCTGCACCCTTTCCTTGATGGTGTATTGCCAATCCAACCCTTAACCAAAAATCTCGGCCAATATCAGGGGCATTAATCGACATAACAATATCGCGCAACTCCTCTATCGACAAATTGGGATCACGCAGGCTGTCTATTTCAAACCGATCCATCTTTGCCCGATGTTCACGCTCCGCTCTCTCTGCGTAAGGCTTAATTGCACTTAAATCAACGCTGTCAGTTGGAAACAATTTAGCTGTATAGGACCGATCTTCTTTTCCGGTAAGAGCAATAAAACAATCGCTTCGGAATATTTCAAAACCAGTTTGATGATCTTTGTAGTTTTGATACGGCGCATCTGTACGCGTAATGATGTGATAGCCATCGCCGCTTACAGACTGTTCAACAAACCCAGTCGTCTTTTGAAGAATGGTCTCAGCAAACGGCTTTAACTTACCGTCAGGTTGATAGACGTGATCAAGGTCAAGGCCAATTAGGCTATTACCTGAGAACGCAATACCAATACCGTGGAACCTTCTTTTCTCCAAAGCCTTCTCATACTCAGCATTAAGCTTAGAAAGCGCCTGTGCAAACTCTATGAAGCAGCTAGGATCATTTTGCCCGCCATGTTTGAAATTCTTAGGGTTCACAGGCTTTTTAGAGAATTTACCTTTTCGCTCATCCCACACCAACTTCCAAAAGATGAAGTTACGCTCATCTTGAAGGCCTACAGGGATAGATAGGTAATCATTAGGTATAGGTAGTAAGCTCAGCAGTGGCTGATCGCTAAATTTAGAGTTTTCCATTAGTCAATCTTTCATTTATTCAGTATGCAAAGAGACCTCCAGCATTAGGAGGCTACGATTTATATTTTGATTTGCGGCTTTTAACAAAGCGCTATGTACGACGGCCCGGTGTTTCGGGGCATGTCGCTGGACTTCTATAAAAACGGGGCATCACTGCGGACCGTTCAGGCTAACTATTTATTTAACGTCGCCAGTCGAGCCGACTTATACGAAGGTTATTCAACCCTCTACTATTACTTATGTGGGAAATTGCCCCTTTGCATACTCTTACTAATACGCATTTAGAGAAAAATTCGCCCTCTACTTATACTAATGCAAGAAAAACGTGGTTTCCGCCCCTAAAAACTGCCCCAGAGTGAAATAAATCTACTACTAACCCAGTGCAAGCGGCATTGCCTTCAGTAAGTCTCTTTTCTTAAACTCTAAAGCTCGCCCTTCACCATAGTTATCTCCAGAATCTTGCTTTGCATGCCCCAAGAATTCATCACGTCGGTCCTTAGTAATATCGACATTGCGCATACGATCTTCCAAAGTGTGCCTAAAGCAGTGGTTGGTAATATGTTTTTCTGTAATCATCGACTTCAAGCGTTTATTCAAAGTAGCTGATGCAGTATCAGAGCTTGGCATGGATTTACCGTCAGCATACCTTGAAAATAAAGCCTTTTTCTTATCTTTTGTTGCAGCCTTGTATTGCTCTTTAAGCAATGTCAAAACTGATGGATGGAGCGGCAATTCACGAGCAGAGTTTGAGGTTTTTAGTGTCCTTTGCCCATACTCCCTAATATGAATCGAGGGGTTCTTACCTGCTAAACGAATATCTTCCAACCTCAACCCAATGATTTCACCTAACCTAGCGCCAGTAAACGCAACTATCAGAAGAATCAAAGCTAAGTCATCTCCCCTCTCCTTACATACCGCTATCACCTCTTTTAGTCCTGCTGTATTGAGCGTTTCCCTTTTCACCGTATCCTTTCCCAGCTTGTTGGCCCTGACGCCATCAAAAGGATTCCGAATATTGATGCCAAGCTCACGCATACCCTTGTTTAGCACGGCCTTAATGAACTTAATCTCTTTCTGGATGGTCTCGCTTTTGCGCTTAAGGCGCTCTCGTTCATCGCGGTACGATCTGGCAGTCTCTATGCTCAAGGCCTCAACTGGCAGGTCACCAACAACCTGAATAAAGCGATCAAAGTACATCTTATATTTCTTGATCCACTTGGCAGATCGTTGCTCGTCCTTGAGGTAGGCCTCCCAGAGCTCGGAACACATCACCGGTAAGGGCTTATATAAGGCTTGTTTTGCAAGCATTACTGTATCTGTTAGCGTACCCCGCTCAGCCATTTCCGCATAGTCAGCATCAAAGTCAACGAGGTGTGGCTGGTCCGTAAATTCTGATCCGCCATTTTGTAGAGCAGTCAGCTTGATCTGCCCATCGCCAGGCTTGAGGCCATAAGTAAACAGCAGGCCCTCGGCCGCTCTTTTGTTAACTGGCAACACGATGTTGGGGTCTGCAACCATCGAGGCAAAGAGCTGATCATGCCAGGCTGCTAAGTTGATAGCTTGGCGAGCAAAGGCGCCATATTTCTTGTCGAGCTTTTGTTTAATTACCTGCCTGCCAAACCGAGCCACCAAGGGCAAAGGAACCCTGCGCTGGTAGTAAGGGGTATTTTTCTTGACGCCTTTGTAGACTAGGTAAGGCACGATGATTTCTTGACCGTAAATAAGGAATTTAGCCATTGTAACCCGATTTGTAACCTGATGTTAGAATCGAATTAACCTATGAACCATATATCAAATGGGTTACAGGAAATAGTTCAGGGAACTTCCTGGGCACCAAACACTCCTACTTGACCTTATATGGGTCAAATCAGCGGATTGCAAGCGACCTTGTTTTCCTCTCCTCTTGCCTGCGCTTCCCTCTCTTTATTAAGCAAACCAAAACCGTGCTGCTGTGTAGACTGCCATGCCAATCACCAGGGTTGGAATCATTTTCTTGCTGAAATAGAAAGCAATCATCGCTGCTATTCCGCCCCAGATATTCGGAAGTCGTAGATTAAATTCCGCAATACTAGAAGCGCCTACAGGCAAAAATATTTCTGGCGCCAAAATGGCAATCAAGGCAGCCAAAGGCGCATAACGAATTGTCTCTAAGACCCATTCTGAAACCTTGATGCGATTACCAAGCAGAATAAAGAAACTACGCGAGACAAAAGTCACCACAGCCATTCCAATAATGAGATAGGCAATTCTCATGCTAGCGTCATTACTCATGAGAGCACCCTTTCTTTTGGAGATTTATCTAATATGATCCCCACGAATAATGCGGCGCTAATTGCCAGAATAATATTGAGTCTGTATGGAATACCATACGTCATCACCGCAACAGCTCCCGCCGTGACTGCAGCCCACTTGGCTGAAGTGCGATCTAGCATCGGCCCAATAATGACAACCAAAGCAACAGCACCAGCAAACTCTAATCCCCAATCATTTGGAATTTGACTAGCTAATAAGATTCCCGTGATAGAGGCGATCTGCCAAGAAATCCAGTTAGCAGCTTGAAAGCCTATCATTGAATACAAGCGTAAATGCTCTGGATCAGCAGCCAGTTCCTCTTTAGTCTCTGGTTTTGGAAAGCGTCTAAGATGCGCTAGATAAGAGAAATCGGTAGTGAAGTAGCCCAGCAGAATTCTTCGCCAGGTGGACAGATAAGAAAAATGCGCTTGCAATCCAAGACTAAAAATAACAAAGCGCAAGTTCACCATGAAAGAAGTTACCAAGATCACCCAAATGGGTGCGCCCACAGCAATCAAAGGCAGTGCGGCAAGTTGAGCTGAACCGGCATAGACCAGCAGACTCATCGCAATGGCTTGTTGTACGGTTAATATAGACTTGGCCATGGCAATGCCAGTCACTACACTCCACGTCACGATGGTCACGGCAGAATGGGACATCCCCTTAAAGCCACGGATAAATTCTCGCTGTTGTGCTGGCGTCATATGGACAGTTTAAATGCCCATAGAGCGATGCAAAATC
>Ga0114968_10002734_pt1 | contig 13351 bp, 26 predicted proteins | sample M_130807_EF_Meta_FD_87020 | JGI IMG/M metagenome (GOLD analysis project Ga0114968, IMG submission 87020) | Freshwater microbial communities from Lake Montjoie, Canada to study carbon cycling - M_130807_EF_MetaG | ecosystem: Environmental > Aquatic > Freshwater > Lake | place: Lake Montjoie... | reverse complement strand
AGAATGACTCCAAAATCAGTGGTAATACCATTAATAGTATGCTGTTCATTTGGGTCATAAGTCCACCCCAGATACTTCATCATCCGATGTTTGACCAACAGGTTGGGACTACGAAATGCTTCTGTGTCATCAAACCCCAACATAACACCAACTTCACAGACAGCACCACTACGACACACACCTGCATGACAATGAACAATAACATTCATTCTATGTTCTAATGCGTGTTGCAATAATTGAACCAGCTCATTGGCCTGCTCTTGACTGCATCGCATGGCTTCGTCCAAACATGCATCCTTTTCCTCAATGTCCAAGAATTGGAATTGATGAACTTCCTTAAAAGAATACTTGGGTGTGGGAAAATCACCAGGCGGATCCACAATCTGAATCAGCATAGCATTTTCGCCTGGGTTAATATGAAACCCTCTTTTGATATCACTTAGTGCTACATTTTGTATCCATGGCATTTTATTTTCCTTAGTGAACTGATGATTTTGCATCAACTTCACATTCAATTACCCAATTACTAAATTCAGTAAATTTGTTTACCTCTACACCCAACCCAACTGCTTCATTTACAAAGTGTTGTAATAGAGTGTTATACAACTCATCAGGCATGGTATCTTTGCTAAATTGAATTTTCATTTTTGACCTATTTGCTAAATTTCTATTGCGCCTTCGTTGATCAATTCTGCCACTGCATCATTGAACGCACTTTCCACATCCCAAATTGCGGCAGCACGTCGTTGATCTTTTTTACGTTTTCTTAAATTTGAACCTTGTTTATAAACTATCCAAACATGGTCCTCACAGTAGCTTTTGCCTTCTACAGATTTTTTACAGCAACTGGGTTCTAATGTTGGGGTATCGCCAATCCATTGGCAAGTGGTGATTATTGGATCATTCATCTTTGGTTTCCTTTTTATCTAAAATCTTTTTTATATCTTCCTCAAGAACTTCTTGACCAGATTCAACTTTGTCCAATAATTTTTTGAGTTTTTCGATATTATCTAAACTTAGGCTTAAGATGTTTTCAACACCCTGATTAACTCCATGATAAAATGCAAGGTACTCTACTACAATCACCATGATTAATAAACACCAAATTCGTATATCGTCCCATGACACGCCTACAGAGTTTTGAATCAGCAATATGACTGACATGGCAGCAACTCTTTGACCATGTCGGCCTGTTATTAATTCCCACATATTAACCACGCTTCATACAAGTAGTACGAGCAGTTGCCTGCCAATTTTCGGGAAAACTTTTACGAAGATCTGCTAACTTAAGAACCATACGCAAACTAAGTTCACGCAATTTTGTTTGATTGTCATCAATGAATTTAACCAATTCATCACGAACTTCATCAGGTTTATCAAAATCATAACGATCTAACATACCATCAGTAATAATCTGTTTGATACGCAAAATCTTTTCACGAGTAGTATCCATTTGCAAATCAATATAATGGCAACGTGATTCTAACGCATCCAAATGGTCACGCAATTTTTTACTACGAACATGTTCAAATTTAATATTAGTAATAAAAATTGCCGCACCTTTAAATTCAAAACGATCAGGAATACCTTCGCTACGCAAGATTCGGCTATCAGTATTCCACGAAATAAATCTACGTGAGCTAGAATCTAATGCACCTTTAAGAATGTTAAGGCTCAAATCTTCCATCAGAATACTGTCACAGTCATCAAACACTACAACATTACCTGGTGCTGAAAATTCGTACAGTTTGGCATATAAACCAATAGCACTCATTGCACCTTTGACAATTTCGTATTTGGGTTTTTTTTCTGCCAATTTATTGAAGAGATCTGCTTTTTCTAAAACAGATTCAACTCCATAACTCTTACCAACTCCTGGAGGACCGCTAACAATCATGGCACGAACATTGCCTTGCTTTACTGCCAAAGTCATGTCATCTAGAATTTTAAAACGTTCACGTAAACGATCCATTATTGATTGATCTGTTTCCTGTGCCAACTCTTGCTCACGAGCACGAATAGCATCATTGTCAAATTCAAGAATGTTTGAACCTTTGGAAGATTTGTTTGCTTTAACCATTTAAAACCCCTTTGTTTGTTAATGTGTGTATTATAGTATCAACGAGCTAACATGTCAAGTAATTGTTGTTGTAAACCTGCAACATACGCATGATCAACATAGAAATCAGTGGTTGGATCGTAGTATGACCCTTCTTTGGGATCATAATAAAGTACCTGACCATTGATGTATTTAAACGGGCCTTCCAGTCCTTTTCTAGGCTGCCAACGATCGTCCATTTTTCCAACAATTTTAGATGCCATTTTGAACTCACTGTAGTTAAGTAAGTGTGTATTATATTGAAAACTTTGAGGTTTGTCAAGTCAAAAGAAAACCCCATTGTACAACTATGTTGCAGTGAATGGGGCGTGTTATATTAGATATTTAACCAGTTCTGTGGATAATATGGTAACCAAACTGTGTCTGTACAGGTGGACTGATTTCACCTATAGGTAAAGCCATAACAGCGTCCTCAAATGGTTTGACCATTTGACCGGGACCAAAATCACCTAAATCTCCACCATTGGCTCGACTGGGACATGAGCTATTCATCATAGCCAATTGGCTAAAATTATCTTTATTGATATTAGATAAAAGAGCTTCTGCTTTGTGTAAGCTATCTACCAAAATATGACTTGCTTTCATTTTATTTTCCTTGTTGAATTTGGAGCGGGGTGCGAGAATCGAACTCGCGACTTTAGCTTGGAAGGCTAAGGTAATACCATTTTACGAACCCCGCAAATCTTATACTAATCCGTTTTTTGGAATCACTTTTGATTCCCATTCGGCTAGAGCTTGACGATATTCGTCTTCGCCCAACTTGTGCCAGCCAATACAATGTCCTACTGGACTACGCCCGCAACCACATGTTGGTGCTTTGACTGTCGTTTCTTTTTGTTCTTGTTCATTCATAATATTACCTAATTTTTTTTAAATAATCAACACCAATTTTACCTTGTTCAATTTCTTTTAAAGCCACAATAACTGGAGTACTGGCATTAAGATTATCTACCAAAGGTCTAGCACCTCTTCGAAGTTCACGAGTACGAATTCCGGCAACCAGTACTAAATTAAATCGATCACCAATCATGGCCACACATTTATCTGTGTCGGTCATGGTTCTTTCTAGCTTTTGACTATACATATGAATCTTTCTGTTAAAATTTAATTATATACTGTTTATTTAAAAATGTCAAACAATTAGTCGGGGTTGTATTTAATCTTCGATATTATCTTTCATAGAATTTTTATTAGTCCTAGGACCTTTTGGAGATTGGGCCGCAGACAACTCGGCCTGTATCATGGCGTTTTTCCATGAATCACGCTGTTCTTTGGTTTTAAAAACACTTAATGCCAAACTGGCTTTGGTAGTTTTTCTCATTTTATAAGTTGATGTGGGTTTAATATACATATTCTCTCTTTGTAATTATTATACTTATACGGCTGGCAGGTCTCGAACCTGCAAAAGCATGTTGACTATGTCTTATGCCCCGTCCCCTCTCTTGACTGTGAGTCAAGCGGGAGGTCTGCCAAATTCCACTCACAGCCGCTATATTATTATACATATAGACAAAAGCAATGTCAATAAAATTCAATACCAGGGCAAAGAAAAAGGCTCTTGGGAGCCTTTTTGATTATCTAATTTTAAAATTAGAATGCGTATTTGACACTAGCAGTCAAACGATTGCCATCAAATGAGTTAACACGATCCTGACCATACTGACGAGTATAATCTAAACCAACACTAACTTTACTAGCAACTGGAACACTAACACCAGCACCAACCAAAAGTGCATAACCATCAGCACCTGTTTGGTTGCTCAAGTATGCACCACCAGCTTTGACTGCAACGGTTGCAGAACCCAATTTGGTAACATCATAATTACCAACTAGTGAGTAACGATCTTGATCATTTGTACCTTTAACAGTACGATCAAAACCAGCTGTTACACCTACTGAACCATAAGATTGGCCAAGTGTAATACCATAAGCATTACGGTCTGCGCCAGCATAGTCACGAGCGGCTGTTACGCCAACTTCAACTGCTGACGCAGTAAATGCGGCCATGGCCAATAGGGATGCAAATGCAATTTTTTTCATATTTCAATTTCCTTTAGTTAAGTTTAAAAGTCTTTCGACTTATAATAGTATATATCATCTTGTCTAGGTTGTCAAGTAAAAGTTTGGTATTTCAAAATTCAATGACATTTATATATCACTGCCACTGGAACTCCGCCCAACACTTAGCACACAGGCCAGTTTTCCATCGTATTGTAGCAAAGTCCATGATTTGGTTTCTCTATTAATCAACAAAGTAACATAACTGTTACTATTAGCATCTTTGCCAACCCAAATTGGTTTTTCACCATATTCACTGGTAAAATGATTCATTACCCACTGTGCGTCTCCACACTGAACTGGTTTTCGTAATTCTGTTATTTCCTGGGCGTTGGCTATAGAGCTAGTTAGGCAGAATAGGAACGCCATTAATACTGTACGCATATTATGGCTCCTTAAAATTTTATTTATAAGGATAAATTTCTATTCTGAATTTGTCTGTATTTCTGCATGGCCTTGGCTCGAGCAACAGCCAATCTCACAGTGACATAATCAGACAACGGTTCGTCGTCTGGATTATCAATTAATTTACCAAATTTGTGACTTTGAAGATTACGACCAAATACAATACTGTCATCATATTCTTCGTAATCTTCATCATCTATTTTTAAATTACTTGACTGCGGGTGCTGTGACTGTTGCCGGCTTAGTTGCTGTAACAGGTTTTTTGTTGGCCTTGGCAGTGGAACTTTTGCGAGGCTTGACCTCAGCTTTCTTTTCCACTTTGATAGGTGCTGGAGCCACAGAGGCTGGTGCAGGGTCAGCGGCAAAAACAGCAGTGGCAGACAATACTGCAATCAAGGTTGCGATCTTTTTCATTTTAATTTCCTTTAAGGTTGATTTGGAACTAACACTAGTCTATAACAATTGCAATTGGCATCAAGAATCTGTTCGTAATGATAATCGTATCGTATAGACGGCTGGGCTAGGTCAGGATTAGTGACATAGATGTCAGGATCTTTTGGTATGATTATCACTGGTCTCGTGATTGCATACGTTAATGCGCTTCCTATCACAAAAGGGGCAACCCATTCGTAGTGCCTGTGATAGTAACCATGATGGTGATTCCAATGATGAGGCTGAGCTTGACTTGCCCCACTTACCAGTATCAGACTCGCAATCAATAAAAGTTTCAGTGATTTCATACATAATATTTCCTAGCATACATATACAACGCGGCAGCTAGGCAATTAGTTTACACAAGTCAAAAAAAAATGGCCGCCTAAGTAGCCATTTTTGATGTTAATATACCAATTAACGATTAGCAATGTACATTGAAATTTCAAAACCGAAACGCATATCGTTTGCTTGTGGTGTAGTCCATTTCATAACTGTTCTCCTTTTAAAAAATGACATACTGTCTATAGTATGTATCATTATATTACTGGTAAAACATCTAAAATAACATAGTGAAAATCATTATTTGGAGTTAGTGTAACTACTTAGATAGTTTCGTAATCTTCTTTACCTACACCACATTCTGGGCACAGGAAATCATCGGGTAATGTATCCCATGCACCTTCTAATTCTTCATCGTGGACATGCCCACAAACAATGCAAACGTGTTCCATTATAGTGTTTCCAATACTTGTTGATATGCGGCAGCGTGGCGTTGCTCGACCTTTTGTAGTGCGGCAAAACGCTTTTCGGCCTTGGCTAACACTGCTTTGAACTGTTCGGCATGTTCTGTGCTTTCAACAATTTGATTGCGAAACTCATACTGTGCAGTACGATTGTTCTCGGCACGGGCTTGTTCTTCAAAGTCTGGGTACATGGTGGTAAACTCATAGGTCTCACCTTCAATGGCCAATTCTAAACACTTGCGTGTGTTTGGTCGGCCAATCAACAGTTCTAGATGACCCCAGGCATGTAAGAGTTCTTGATCTGCGGTATGCTCAAAGTGCTGGGCGACTTCTTCATAACCTTCCTCCCTTGCAATACGTGCAAAGTAACGATACTTGATGTGTGCTTGACTTTCTCCAGCCAAGGCACTGGCAAGATTTTCTAATGTAATTGACATTTTTTCTAATGGCATTTGATATCTCCTTAAAATAATAGTGTACTATTATTTACTATAGTAATCAACTATTTTTAAGTATTTTTTCATTGTATTTTTCTATGGTATCAATAGAGTCAAAAAAATAGGGACCGAAGTCCCTATTACTATTTCCTGTTGCTAGGCATAGATGCCCCGGTTAGCCTTTTCAGGCCACCATTAGAAACTGTTCGTCGTTTGCATTTACGTTTTTTTGCTTCTTCGGCCAGGAATCCCCAACCCTAACGGCTTCTACATTGCCGAGCTGTCCACTTCAATACTACTGACCCAATCGATTACCAGAGCAGGCCCATCATAAAGAAACTTTTATTTGTTCTATTGAAAAGTATCTATAATTAGTTGTCCAATCGGTATTCCAACGAATTATAGTGTTGTAAATTCTTACCCATCCGTTACACAAATTTAGGCACCACATAATGTTGCCTTTAAGATTATAACGACTGAACTTACTTTTACTTTTCACAAACTTCCTTATGGTGGACCTGGCGGGATTCGAACCCGCGTCTTGAATCCATTTTTATTCGCTTCTTTCCTTACGGTCTTTACAGCAATCAAGTATTTATTATAGTAGAACTTTGATAAAATGTCAAGCTACCGATAAAGACCTAGATCAATAAAAAATGCAGGATCTATATTGTTCAATGCTCGTTGAATAGTGTTTTGATCTTTAACGGTGAGATTTCTTCCGTATATCGCTATCCAATTTCGCATTTCTATATCTTGATATTTTTTGGGCAATACTGGTACATCTATACTTGGATGTTTTTGAGTTGAATATGTCATGATAGCTTGATATCGGTCATTAGCTAAAAATATGTTTGATCCGTAGGAGGCCAAGGCAACTACATCAATGGTGTCTGTTAGAATATCAACCATAGCCAGTGCTCCTGCTCGATATGGCACTAATAGACATCTTATAATTTTTTGGCAAACTACGTCAGCTGCTTCCCAACTTAATGTGCCAATGCCGCCATGTCCGAATCGTATTTCACGTTCTTTAGACAACTTAATCAAATCATCAAATGAATGGATGTCAGAACCATTTTTAACAAACATTATATTTGAAAGATCACCAATTGTAAATAATTTTTGATAAGAATTTACAGCTAGGTGTTTGGACATATTTTTATCACCAATGATCAACATGGGTGTGGTTTTTGATTCAAAATAATTATAAGCAATGATATGCGATGCACCTGGTTTATTAATTGCAATAAATTTTAAATTGGTGTCTTTTTCTAGTTGTGGTATTATTTTTCTAACAAGTGTGTCATCTGGTCCGCCTGCTGCTGCTCTAACCACAAACTCAACGGGGTCAGCATGTGCAGCAAAAGGCAACATTAATACTAATAAAATTTGTATAATCAATTTCATAGTTTATCTCACCTATTAAAACTTACGAGTATACATTAACCGCCATGTGTCTTTTTCATCATCGCCCCAAGAGCGCATCCATCGAACCCCAACTGAATCTTTATTAGTAAGAGCGTAACCTACCCCAAATTGAATACGGTCAGATTGATAATTGTTTGAAGTATCAAATGCATTTCGATATCGATACCCAACGTCACCAGTGAATTTATCACTTAACGGAATTTTAACTCCTGCATCAAGTGCATAGTAGCTGAAATGTGTTGAACTGGTGACTTTTTCACCTAGACGTCCGCCCAAATAAAACATATCAAAATTTCGTTTGTATCGTGTTTCTATTGTTTGTGAAATAGCTCCATTGCCAAATTCTTTCTGAGCAATGTCCATTCTTAAACTGTAGTCATTGACCCCGGATTTAATGCCAACAACTATACCTTCCTTGATGTTGGACACATTTGTTTTTCGATTTGTGTCTTCCGAATAGTCTAATGTTACATATTCACCAGCGTTTGCTATTCCTGCGACTAATAATACAACTAGTACTAAAAACTTTTTCATTTATTTTCCTTTTAAAAATGATGTTTCCATCAGTGAATATTTATCTGTTTAAAAGTACACAGTTAAATATTTGATCAATTTCATCTTTGGACCAAGAAACGCCAATGTTAGTTGGACACATTTTGATTGATCGCATACGAAAAATATGGCGTTTAATTGTTTCTGAATATTCTAATTTCATTTTTTTTCGATATTCTATTTTGAATAGATAATTTTTATATTGGCTCCAAGAAATTTTTGGTAAATGATGCGGGATCATTGAATACGATAATTCAGCTGAATACAAAAAGAAATCTATACAAGGAATGTCATAATTATGTATGTGATAAAAATCCCATTCGTTGATAAACGAAACTTTTTGATTGTTAATTATATCACTACCATCTCCTAACCAATTTTCCCCAGTGACAAATGTTCCATTATTTTTTTGAACATATTCAGAGGCAAATAGTTTATAAGTTGAACGAATCCCTACACCATTAAATTTTTTATATATCTTTTCTTCATAATAATTCACAAACTCGTCATCACTAATTGTTATAACAACTGGTTGAATATTTAATTTTTTGCAGGTTTCAAAGGCATATGAACTTTCTAATTCATTACCACAAAGAACTATCACAGGTGTTATTGGCACGTTATGTTTGTAAAATGCCTGCATGACAAAATCAGAATCGTAACCGCCACTAAGACCCAAATACAAATTTTTATATTTTTGTGATATTTCATGTACAGTTTGTTCCACAGCTTGATCAAACGATATTGGTGTAAAAGGATAAGGGATTAACTGTGCAACAAAATTTGAGTGTTGGTTGGTCAATCTTTCTTGGATGTTTTCAGTTATCCAATTATTTTTTGTAATCATGTTAAATTTTTATACTGTATTGATACTCAAAATAGTATCGTCCCAGGTTGCATAGCCATCACATGCAATGTTATTTCTTTCAAATCTCCCAAATCTATCTGGTTCAGTTTCTATTGAGGTTTCTGTATAACTAGGGACATTGATTAGAACTTTACTGGCATTTTTAATTTCTATGCCATTTTCCCAAATTCTCCACATAAACTGATTATCACAGGGTTGTACATTTAATCTAATTACGTAATGATTCATTATTGTGCAGAATCTTTCAAATAGTTAATAATTATGACGAGCCCGTTGGAACTTATCCTCGCCTGATAGTAAACTGAACCTGCTATGCAGATACGCCCAACGGATTACAATAATTATTTTTAAATCAAACTTACGAAATAATCATTTCTCTAGCTTCTGCAATTTTTGTGTTAAGTTCTTCAAGTGTGCTACATAGTAGTCTTAAAACTTTCCACTCATTATTTTGGTGACCACTTACTTCTATAACATAACCGTTGTCATAAAATTGAATGTTTAAATTATTTTCAATTTTGTCTATTTTACTGTTGATCAACATTTTTAATTTCCTTTAATATTATTGATATTAACATACTCCATGCTAATATATAACTATATTTATTAAATACTAGATGAAATATCAAACTAATGAACAGGCTGTGGACAATCTTTACAGACATTTTTCTGACTCTGAATATCAGTCAAAATCCAGTTGGTGTTTGCCCAACAAATTTGTTGTTGATACTACATTGTTAAGTGTTAATCAATTTGTTGAGGATAAAAAAATAGAAAAACTACCCTTTATTCTATCAGGACCTGAATTTAACAATCTCTAAAAGTATGTAGTTTTATACCTAGATAATTTTACTCAACCATCGGGTAAATATTAAAGGGGTGTAAAATGGATCCATTAACGCTATTTGCCCTTGCCAACGGTGCTGTGGCTGCCGTTAAAAAGGGTTGTCAATTATATAAAGACATCAAAGGGGCCGCTGGCGATATCAAAGGTGTTCTCAAAGATCTTGACGACCAATTTCACAAACTTCATCCACCAGAAAGACCTCCCACGGTTGCTCAAAAAAATGCCTATATAGAAGAAAAAAACCGTGTTGTTGATCTAAACAAAAGAAACGGTGAAATCACTAACATTTATCAAGAGATAGGCGAACACCTAGGCACATATTATGACAACTTGGCCAAATGCACAGCTCTTTTTGATGAAGAAGAACGTCGTAGCAAAACTGAACTTTATAGTGGTGATTCTAGTTTAGGTAAACGTGCTTTACAACGTGTGCTCATGCGTAAACAATTGGAACAAATGGGCACTGAATTGAGAGAATTAATGATTTATCAAAGTCCACCTGAATTAGGAGCACTATGGACTGAAGTAAATGAAATGATGGAAAAACTCAATGCAGAACAGGAATTAGTCATAAAGAAAAAAATTCGTATTGATCATGCCAATAAAATTATCCGAGATAAAAAAATTCAAGAAATTAAAGATAGATCTAAGTGGGCATTGGCTGTGTTAATCGTTGTTTTGTTTTACTTTGGGTGCATTTACTTAGTGGTACAAAATCGCAAAGAGGAATATCCTGAATATGGAAACGATTTTATACCTCATAGAGTTTCTAACTACGATTTAATTATTGCTGAAAAAAATAAAAAATATTGGGAAGAAAAAGCAAAAGAGTATCGACGACGCCGTAGTCCCAACAGCAAGCAATGATTTTGAATTGGGGAGTCGTACCAGGATCGAACTGGTGATAACGGAATCACAACCCGTGGTTTTACCACTAAACTAACAACTCCAAAGGCGATAAATACGTTTGTGAAAACTCATGATAGAATAACACCCTGTGGTTTACATTTCCACCTTTGTTTGTATCAAGGTGTATGCTGTGTTATTATTCATGATCTTTATAGTTACGAGCTTACTCTACGATATTTTACTGACGTTAATCGAGCTCTACGATTTATCAATAATTTTTAATTGGTGCGACTGGCCGGACTCGAACCGGCATGCATTTCTGCGGCAGATTTTAAGTCTGCTGAGTATACCATTTCTCCACAGTCGCATTTTGGCCGGTCCGGAGAGATTCGAACTCCCGACAGCTGGTTTCGAAGACCAGAACTCTTCCACTGAGCTACGGACCGACGGTATATTTGATGGTCCGGCCGCCAGGAATCGAACCTGGATCAATAGCTTAGAAGGCTACTGCACTGTCCATTGTGCTACGGCCAGATACATTTGTTACTGTTCTTCATCTTTGAGGAATTGCTGTTCCATCCATAACATTTTTTGATGTTGGTATAGTTCTTCACTAAGGCCGTGCCAACCAATACACTTGCCAGTGGGACTGCGGCCACAACCACATTGACCAAATTCTTTGGGATCTTCTTTGACTCTAACCTGCATGATGTTTTTCTTTCCAAAAATTGCATCGTAGTTTTGTCCAAACTGCGCTTGACTAACACTATAAGGACGGGGTCTACTACCTTTACTCATTGTCTACTACTCCTATTGATACATTGGCGGAATGACTGAGACTCGAACTCAGAAACCGTATTACTACGATCGACGGATTAGCAATCCGCTCCAATACCATTATGGGACCATTCCAATTCTTGGTGCGGCTGGTCAGACTCGAACTGACACGCTTTTAGGGCACGAGCTTCTAAGACTCGCATGGCTACCAATTACATCACAACCGCATATTTTCTAAGACACTTTGAAGCGGGAGATGGATTCGAACCACCGACCTCCAGCTTATGAGACTGACTAGCTACCTCTGCTACATCCCGCATCAAAGTATCCTAACATTCTTTATAGTTCTATTGTATAGTAAAAATTGTATGCTGTCAAGAACATGCATGGTCCCCCAGTGTGGAATCGAACCACATCCTGGACCTTATCTAGATTAATCGGTTATAAGCCGACCTGCTCTCCTTGAGCTACTGGGGGATATTTGGCGGAAGTGGACGGATTCGAACCCTCTAACCCATTTCTGAATCAAACAGTTTTCAAGACTGTGCCGCTCTCCTAGACGGTAGCACTTCCAATTTGGTGGTAATGGTTGGACTCGAACCAACACCTTGCGCCGTATGAAGGCGGTGCACGACCATTATGCTACATTACCATATAGAAACACACTGACAGGAGCTACCTTTAAAGCAGACTTCGCTACTCTGCTAATACAATGTGTTTTTATATGGTAGGGGCACAGAGAATCGAACTCTGATTTACGGGTTAAAAGCCCGCTACTTTGCCGTTAAGTTATACCCCCATAGGTTTGTCACTCTTGTCACTTTTCATGACAGATCTCCTTTTAAAAAATTGGTGCCGTCTCGTGGGATTGAACCACGTTCCTCGGATTTTCAATCCGTTGCTATGACCACATCAGCTAAAACGGCAAGTTTGGAGTAGGCGACAGGAGTCGAACCTGCATAAAACGGATTTGCAATCCGTTCCCTAGCCTTTCGGGTCACACCTACATGTAATTGGCGTCCCTACCCGGAGTTGAACCGGGCTCTTCGCCTTGAAAGGGCAACGATCTGGCCGATAATCTATAGGGACATAAAATGGCGTCCTGTGAGGGAGTCGAACCCCCGCCCTCAGTTTTGGAGACTGATGTGCTACCATAACACTTACAAGACATTATTTGGTGCCTGGTGACGGGATCGAACCGCCGACATCCCACTTGTAAGGAGGGCGCTGCTACCGCTGAGCTAACCAGGCAAAATTTGGTGGACCGTGAGAGGATCGAACTCTCAATGCCGAATTGCAAATCCAGAGTTATCCCATTTAACTAACAGCCCATACTTTGGTCTCCCTACTTGGATTCGAACCAAGACCCTACGGCCCCAAACCGCAAATGCAACCAGGTAACACTTTAGAGAGGTAATTGAATTTGTAAGCCTACGTCAACTTTTATCGTAGATTTATTCAGGACTTACCGGCCGCCTAGCCTGACCTCGAGCACGATGGATATCACTTGGGTACCTTGTCCAGTTAGCAACCATCTGCGCCGATCCCATTCAAGCGATCGGCCGGGAGTCGAACCCGTCCCCTTTTACTACATCAGTCCTTCGAAGAAACCTTTATAGCGTGACTGTACTTGCTGACACTTACAAAACTTTTACTTGGGCTGATATAGCCCGCACATATTTTTAAGAACACCGATTGGGGTAGGCTTACCCCAACCTTTGGTACAATCTTGCCATGTCCAGAACTCACCGCTATTACCTTTTGGTATAGGGTTTCCATCAAAGTCTAATGCATTACCAGTAGAATGGAATTTGCAGGTTTGACAACATT
>Ga0114968_10002732_pt1 | contig 13358 bp, 15 predicted proteins | sample M_130807_EF_Meta_FD_87020 | JGI IMG/M metagenome (GOLD analysis project Ga0114968, IMG submission 87020) | Freshwater microbial communities from Lake Montjoie, Canada to study carbon cycling - M_130807_EF_MetaG | ecosystem: Environmental > Aquatic > Freshwater > Lake | place: Lake Montjoie... | reverse complement strand
TCCCCTTCATTCGCCGAAGTGGCTGTCGAAATCGAACCGTTTAAGACTGCTATCAGTATGTACTTTGTGCGTGACTGGCCCTATATGGCCTGGGCTGTGTTTTGCATTGGCTTGAGTGTGTTCGTCTACCGCGGTTACTGTCGCTATATTTGCCCTCTGGGTGCAGCATTAGCAGCAACCAATGTGTTGCAGCGCTGGTCCTGGATTCCGCGCCGAGAAGCTTGCGGCACACCTTGTCAAACCTGTCGTCACCGTTGTGAATACCAGGCCATTGAGCCAGAAGGCAAAGTGAATTACAGCGAATGTTTTCAGTGCCTTGATTGTGTGTCTATCTATCAAGATGACCAGCGTTGTTTGCCATTGATTCAAGAACGCAAGGACGGAAGTCGTTTCATACCTATCAACGCAGGATCAACTTCATGAATCTTCATCGACGTCAATGCTTGAAATGGGGATCAGCGCTAGGGGTTGCAGGAGTATGGGGGGCTGGGGCACTGGCGAATACCGATGCCGCACTTTGGGACCCTGAGACCAGGTCATTCAACTCGCTGATTTGGCGAGAACGTGCATTGGTTGGGTTTGGTACGACATTATGGTTGCGTGCGGCGCATACCCATTCGGATCTATTGGAATCAGCTTTGAATGACGCCGTCACGGCCATACGCCAAGTGGAATCTGACATGAGCTTGTTCAATCCTGACAGTGCGGTATCGCGATTGAACCGCGATGGCGTTTTAAATCATCCTTCTGCCGCCTTGTTGTCTGTTTTGAGTTTGTCTCGTTATGTGTCAGCACGCAGTCATGGTGCATTTGATGTCACCGTGCAGCCCCTATGGGAAGTTTGGTCTCAAGCAAAAAATGAACAACGATTGCCAGAGCGCAAACTACTTCAACGTCAATTGCATTTGGTCAATTGGCAAGCCTTGGAAGTGAACCCGCACAGCATTCGATTGAACGCTTCAGGTATGGGGGTCTCGCTCAATGGCATAGCCCAAGGTTATGCAGCTGATCTGGTGCGGTCTGTGCTGCAGTCGCATGGCGTGAAACATGCGTTGATTGACACGGGTGAAACTGCCACGCTGGGACATGCGCCCTCAAACTCACCTTGGCGTTTCGGGATAGAGAATGCCACAAATAGCAAGGGACAACAGCCCGTCATTTCAACCGATGGACGCGCCGTGGCCACTTCTTCTGACTCGCATACGGCTTTCACTTCTGACCACATGCATCATCATATTTTCAATCCACATACTGGCGAATCTGCGCCCTATTGGGCATCTGTTTCGGTGATTGCGCCTTCATGTGTGCTGGCGGATGCGTTAACCAAGGTGTTTTTCATGTGCCCGCCACAACTTGTGCAGCGCACTGCCAAGGCATGGGGTGTTGACGTGCTCTTGCAAGACAAGCAAGGGAAGTGGATCAATACTTTGTCTGAGCGGTTAAGCTGAAGATTTTCAACGAATGCCGCACACCAGTGTGCCGGGGTCGTTGTGCGCAATATCTTGGCTGTTTTTGGCATGGGCGACATCCATGTCTCGAGGAAGAGGGACACCGTTTTTGACGGCCAATACCTCTGCCATGATGCTGACTGCAATCTCTGCAGGTGTTTTGCTACCGATATAAATACCAATCGGGCCACGTAAACGCTTGAGTTCTTCCTCGGATTTATCCAGATGTTCGATCATGCGTTGATGCCGCGCTTCATTATTGCGGCGTGATCCAATGGCGCCAACGTAAAAAGCATCTGTCTCTAACGCCTCTAAAAGAGCCAAGTCGTCAAGCTTGGGGTCATGGGTAAGGGCGATCACACAACTGCGCCGATCTGCTCTGAAACTTTGCACCACATCGTCTGGCATCTCGCTGGTAATGGAGACTTGAGGTACCGACCAAGCACCTCTGTATTCTTCACGCGGATCGCACACAGTCACAGCAAATCCATTGAACAATGCCATGGTAGCGAGGTACTCGGTTAATTGCCCAGCACCAATCAGCAGCATGCGGTACTCAGGACCAAATGTATTCACCAATTGAACATCATCCATATGTAGCTCAGTCGGGGTATCACTGGCTTGCAGGCTCACACTGCCATCAGCCAGCAAAGTGGTGCGTTGCATCAATTTGCCTTGCTCCAGAGACAGCACCAATTGGTCTAATTGCTTGGCGTCAGGATCAAATTCAAGCAGTAACTCCAGCGTACCGCCGCAGGGCAGGCCAAAGCGATGCGCTTCATCCGCTGTGATGCCGTATTTGACTCTGTGAGGAGCACCGCTGGGGATGACTGCGGTTTCGCCTGTTGCTTGACCTGTGGCATAGGCTTGGGTGAATCGGTAAATTAAATCGTCTTCAATGCAACCGCCAGAGACTGAACCAACCACCGCACCGGTTTCACACAGCGCCATGATGGAACCGATAGGCCGAGGCGAAGAACCCCATGTCCGAACCACCGTGGCCAGCAGGGCGCGTTGCCCAGCAAGCCGCCAATTGCGTAAAGAACGCAGAACCATGACATCGATATTTTCCATGGGGCATACTTTAACGCTTGGCAAGGCCGTCAATCTCACTTTTTATCAAACCATCACATATGTCATCTCCTGTATTTTTGAGCGATATGCTTTTTTCACAAGGCTTTGGCACACGTCGCATATGTCATGGGTTGGTACAACAAGGCTTGGTCAAGATAGATACGGGTCAAGGTTTACTGGTTCATGAGCAAACAGATTTGATGATTGAGCCCTATAGCGGCATGCCATTCATGGTGCAAGGTGTACTTTGGAAGTACCATGCGAAGGCCTATGTATTACTGCACAAACCCGCCGGCACAGAGTGCTCTCATAAACCCTCAGCCTGGCCCAGCGTTTACTCATTGTTGCCCACACCATTGAGGCAACGACCGGCAAAAACAGGTTTACAAGGCGTGCAGGCGGTCGGTCGACTGGACCAGGACACCACGGGTATGTTGTTGCTCAGTGATGACGGACAGTTCATCCATCGCATGAGTTCGCCTAAGCACCATGTACCCAAAGTGTATGAATTGGCCACAGAAGACGCTTTGGATGAAACCGTTGTCAAGAAATTACTGCAAGGTGTGGTTTTAAATGATGACCCATCACCGGTCAAAGCTGCCTCATGTAGCTTGGTCGGCAGCCACCAGATGCAATTGACTTTGACAGAGGGCAAATACCACCAAGTCAAGCGTATGCTTGCAGCCACCGGTCATAAGGTCGTGCAATTACATCGCTCACGCATAGGTGAACTGGTATTGGGTGAGCAACTTCAACCAGGTGAATGGCGATGGCTCTCAGCAGATGAATTGTCTGTATTGACTCGCAAGCAATGAATGGTTTTGCAGATGTTGACGGTGTTGCGTTATCTCAACTTCAGGGAAGATCTTTTAAAAAATCAACGATCATTTGCTTACTGAACTCTGCCTGATCTTTGTGTGGTGAATGCCCGCAGTGAGGCAATATTTCACGCTTTACTGACCCGCTTGTATGAAGCAATTCAATATGCTGCATGCTTCCATATTGGTCATTTGTACCCTGCATAGCAAGCAAGTCTGCTGTAATGTTGAGACACTCTTTTTGAATATCGAAAGATCGGAATTCCTCAGATAACCACACGTCGTTCCACTGCCAGAATGCACAGTCCACATCGGCATGAAAACGCGAGAGCCTTGAGCGTAAATCACCTTTTTCAAATGCGTCTTTGGCAGCTTCGATAGAGCGCAAACTCATGTCCTCTACGAACAGATGCGGCGCCATGACCACCACGCCTGAAACCGTATACCGAGCTGCATGAAGCAAAGCGATGGTCGCACCATCCGAATGCCCCAGCAGAACCGGTTGAGATATGGCACAAATGTCCAATAGTTCAGGAAGTACACGCCATGCCTCTTGGTGCATATAGTCCGCTGACAAACGGTTCTTTCCACGCACATCCCCGACAGCCTCGGACCGTCCGTAGCCACGGCGGGAATATACCCACCCGCTGCGGCCACTGGCCTCGCACAACGCTTTAGGCCAATCCAAATGTCTAGATTGCCACATGGCAACCGAACCTAGACCCTCGTGTAGAAAAACAATCGGTGCCAACTGATCAGTTCCATCGATCTTTCTGATTTCCAGTAGCACACCTGAGACACAAACAGAGTTCATCATGAATTGTCAAAAAAGTTTCAAATTTAACCTGTATAAAAGAGTATCAAAGTAAGCAATCACCCAAGTAAATCCGCATAGACTGACCCCAGCTATTACAGTACATTTTCTTTATTTGACATTATTTGGCTTTTATGGAAGAAATTGACCGCGATGATGCAGGGCACCTAAAAAATCTGCGCTTGGCTGCGGGTTTTGATCATGCACAACTTGCGGCGAAGTCAAATCTATCCGTTGGTCAATTGCGGCAACTGGAGGAGGGTGGAGACAATCTTTTTTATTCTCCCCAAATCAAATCCCAGTCTATGCGTAGAGTCATCCGCCTGCTGGAGAATCCTACGCCGGCGGCAAGCCTTTCCAGGGTTGAAGCACAAGACCCTATCCCTCGTGCAAGCAACAACGTCATTGAAGACATCATCCGTCTTTCTGAAACAAATCTTAAGGACGGGTTTCTTACTTCATCTGTTCGTCATCCAGTGAGATTGGGCTGGACTTTTTCATTCATTGTCTTCATTCTGCTCAGTCTGGCTGTTTTTTCCTGGTGGAAATCCAGTCAACAAATCGCGATTAATGTATTCACAGAGTGGATAGATCCACCGTTTTCTGATCGCAATGCAGGTGTATCTCCGAGTGAAAACAACTTGCCACAACTTCCATCCATGACAACCGGTAAGAGCAGCACGCAAGAAATTACCATCAATCCTGTCCCGACTGCACCTGAAGTTGAAAAAGTGCAAACCAAATCAGACGCTGTAAGCTCAACCAACCCTGTAGTTGCAGCCCCCAAACCTGCAGACCCGGTGGCGCCAAGTGCTGTCAAATTAAGTAAGCCAAGTACCAAAGCGGCAACCCTTCCTGCAGCCACAACAAGTGCTGGTGTATCAGTCGCAACAAGTTCATCTGCCTCCGCCAATGCGATACCCCCGTCTGCCTCTGCAAGCGCTGCGCCTATAGCTTCATTGAATGCAGCAACTTCACCCGCCAAAGAAAAAGCGTTTGCCGTCAAACCAGAAAAAAATGATTGTTCTTCTATCAACTCTCAGCCTGTGAGTGTCACTGCATACTCCGTCACAAAACCTGCTAGCTATGTGTATTTGCTGGCCAATCAGCCTGTACAAATTTGTGTGGATGATGGTGCAAAAAATCACACGGTGGTCAATTTAGAGCCTGGCATAGGGCGCAGCATTCACGGAACACCGCCTTGGACGCTAAGCAGTCGTTCCTTATCATCTGTTCAAATTTATTTTCAAGGCAGCAAGTTAATGCTGCCTTCAGAAACTGCAAATCGTATTTATTTGAAAGAGCAAAGTTTAACCCCCTGATTTTTTGTCACAATATGGCATTGTCAACACTTGCCTGAGTGGTGAAATTGGTAGACACAGCGGACTTAAAATCCGCCGCTTTCGTGAATAGCGGGCGTACCGGTTCGATTCCGGTCTCAGGCACCACCATTGAATGAGGTGGTTTTACACATGCGTTGAAATCCGCAATCTGCGAATAGCCACCTGAATCAAGTAGACGCATATCAGGTGAGGGTAATATGCCACAGTCGCTTGTGTATCGATCAATTTTTTTATATTTGAAGCAAGGCTTTTAAAATAAAGTATGCACTTATCAAGGGCTGAAATCAGGTTGTCTTTACCACTGCTATCATGCTTTGATGAGCAAATTCAACACCACTTTCGAAATTCATTTACACGGCTCAGTGCCATTGCGAGATGAAATTACTTTTGATCATTTGCAGGATGCACTTCGCGCCCTGTGGGTTTATGCTGGCGCACGTTCCTTGAAGGAATGTGCTGACAGTTTTTATGAAGAAGAACCTGGAATTAGATTGGATGCCAACGAGCACATGTTGCAAATTTGTTGGACCATCAAAGGCGAAGACGATTTCCGTCAGGTGCTTGATGATATTTGTATGGCATTGAATGACTTGACCAGAGAAGGTGCCGCGCTTGAGGTCACTTTTTACGACGCTGAATTTGACGACGAGGACGAGGCCCAGGGCAGAGACTCAAAAGATGATTTTCTGATGTTGTTTGTAGGCCCTACTCCCGCAGCCATCATGCAAGTGCAAAGAGATTTGCTGGTTCAGGACCTTGTCACACTCATGGAGCGTCACTTTGATGCTTCTGAACTCAGCGATGTGGTGCTTGAGGTAGATAAATTATTTAGCAAGCGATTTGACTCGCTGGTGAACTCCTTAGAGATCAGTACCCCACCTAAAGGCAATGGCGGTAACTCGGGGCATTCGGGCCGTAGACCGCGCCATTTGCATTGACTGTCAATCCCTGGGCCTGAATACAAAAGGAATTCGGGAAGGGATGCTGCCGTTTTCATCTCGTGGCAATTGCGCTGTTTTTTCTATGGCCGCCATGACCGCCTGATCCCAGGCAGCATTGCCACTGGACTGAATCAATTTCATACCTAAAATTTGTCCGCTTGGACTGCATATGACTTCAACTTCGGCAGCGGGGTTGCCTTTCACCGATTGCAATTGGGCTTCGGAAAAAGTGATGTTGGGTTTCACCCGGTTTCGCAGTTTGCTTAAATAACCGTCACTGGGTCGACCGCTGCTTTTGGTTTCCCCGACCGCATCCACCGCATTGGCGGAGGATGCTCCCAGGTTTTTCAGTCGGTTTATTTGTTCTTGCCGAAGGGCTTCACTGTCGCGTGTTTCCTGCTCAAGGCGTTTTGCTTGTTCTTTTTGTTTGCTTAATTTTTTTTCTTTCTCAAGCTCTTTTTGTTTGTCCTCCTCTTGCTTGAGCTTGAGGTCTTTTTTCTTTTGCGTGGTTGTCGCTATATCTGCGTCCGTTTTGGCTGGCTCAGGCTGCGATTTTTTGATCACTGGCGGTGGAGGTGGTGAGGGCTTAGGTTCTGCAGCAGGTGAAGGCTCTACAGGCGACACATCATTCAATTTTTGCGATGCAACTTCAGGAACGGTAGACCACAACTCTGCTTCTACCGTGTTGTCTTGAGAATCGCTTTTCCAAGTCACCCCCCAGGTCAATGCCAGCAGTAACAATGTGTGTACCAATAAAGCGAGCACCAACGCCCGCCCAGAACGCATATCTGCTGGCGGCGCAAATTCCAGATGAGCGTCTTTTTGACTCATGGATACAGCTTATTCTCCTTGGCGTACTGCCAATCCCACGCGTTGTACGCCAGCCTTTTGTAAACGGTCCATGACCTTGACTACGTTGTCGTAAGTGATGCCTTTATCGGCACTGATGATGACGGGCGTAGTGCTAACACCAGACTGTAATTGCAAAGCGATTTTGGCGACGTTATCCATGGTCGCATCTTGTTTTATTTGCGTTGTTTTATTGGCGGCAGTGCTTTTGGACTTCACCAGAATATGCAGTTGTTTATCAATTTCTATGGTGATCACTTGTTCTGGCGCTGCTGCGGCCTTGCCCACGCTGGGAACGTCAATCATGCCTGGAGTGAGTAATGGCGCAGTGACCATGAAGATGATCAACAGCACCAGCATCACATCGATGAATGGCACCATGTTGATGTCACTGATGGTGCGACGGCCTTGGCGGCGGTAAGTATTGACGGTAGCCATTTGATAGCCTTGGCCTCAATGAGGGTTGCTCGGCGGTGTGCCGACATTGCGTTGCAAGATATTTGAGAACTCTTCAATAAAGGTTTCCAGTTTGTTGGCGACTCGATCTATGTCACGAGAAAAACGATTGAATGCCAGCACAGCAGGAATGGCTGCAAACAGTCCAATGGCGGTAGCAACAAGTGCTTCGGCAATGCCAGGTGCTACTTTGGCCAGCGTGACTTGCTGCAAGCCGGCCAGACCCGTGAACGCGTGCATGATGCCCCACACAGTTCCGAAGAGTCCGACGTAAGGGGATACCGAGCCGACCGAGGCCAACATAGATAAGTTGGATTCAATGGCATCCATTTCACGCTGCAAACTGGCACGCATGGCGCGACGCGCCCCATCCATCAACAAACCGCTGTCAGTGATGCGACGTTCACGCAGTTTCTGGTATTCGCGCATACCACTGGCAAAAATGCGCTCCATCGGGCCTGAAGATTTGGCATTTTGCTGGGCTGCGGCAAACAATTCATTCAAACTTTTACCAGACCAAAACTCGCGTTCAAAATACTCATTCAGATTTTTAACTTCTCGCAAAGAAATCAATTTGCGGAATATGGCTGCCCAACTCATGACTGATACCAGCATCAGCACGAGGACCACCGCTTGCACCACCCAGCTCGCATTTAACAGCAATTGAACAATGGATAAATCTTGGTTCATTTAAACAACTCCAAAAGTTGAAGCGGTATACGCTCAGGTTTCATCTTGGCAATGTTGACCCAGCCTATGCGAATCGTACCTTCGCACAGCAAGCTTTGGGTGCCGTCCTTTTCGATACGATGAGCCTGTTGATTGATCACCAAACTGGCGCGTCCTTTACCGTGAAGCACAGCGCTGACATTCAGTAAATCGTCCAGTAATGCAGGGCTATGGTATTTCAATTGGGTTTCGATCACCACAAACATACCACCCGTCTCAAGCTTCAATTGGTGTTGTTGCAGCCCTAGATGTCGCAGCCATTCTGTGCGTGCACGTTCAAAAAACTTCAAATAATTGGCATAAAACACGATGCCACCTGCATCGGTATCTTCCCAATAAATACGAACTGGAAATTGAAAACTCATGCAGCCTCCAGCAGTTGACGTAACCTGTCAGCAGCTGTGTCCAATGAGGACAGCGAACTCGCGGTCGACATGCGTACAAAGTCGCCTGGGGCATTGAGACCAAAATCACGTCCTGGCGTCAGCGCCACATGGGCGTGTTTCATGACGTGTTCAGCAAATGCCCAACTGTCTGTGAGCCCCAATTTGGCACAAGCCGAACGGCAATCGGCCCAAGCATAAAAAGCTCCGTCGGGCATTACCGGCACTGGCAAACCCATGGCGTTGAGTTGCGGAATGAAATGGTCGCGCCGCTGTTTGAATGCCGCACGGCGTTCTTCGTAAATCGCTAGGCTTTGCGGCTCGAAGCAAGCCAACGCAGCGTATTGAGCCACTGTGCTGGGGCAGATGAACAGGTTTTGTGCAAGTCGTTCGATAACTGGAACCAATGCATCGGGCACCACCAACCAACCCAGTCGCCAGCCTGTCATGCTGAAGTATTTAGAAAAACTGTTGATGCTGATGATGTTGTCGTCAATGGCGAGTGCGGTCTGACCATAAGTAGAGTCATAGCTCAGTCCCAGATAAATTTCATCGACCAAAGTGATTCCACCTTTGTTGCTGACAATTTGGTGGATACGCTTTAATTCTTCAAACGCAATTGAGGTGCCAGTGGGATTGGAAGGCGAGGCTAACAACACGCCGCGTGTTTGCGTATGCCAGTGGCTCAGGACTTGGTCTGCGCTCAATTGAAAACGCTGCAACGCGTCAGTGGGCAACAGCACAGCGCGGCCATCGGCGGCTTGTACAAATTGTCGGTTGCAGGGGTAGCAGGGGTCTGGCATCAATATTTCATCGCCCGCCTCAATCAAAGCCAGACATGCCAGTTGCAACGCGGCTGAGGCACCGGCGGTCACTGCGATGCGTCTGGCAGGTATGTCTATTCCATAACGTGAACCATACCAAGCGCTGATGCGCTCGCGCAAGCTGTCCAAGCCAAGAGCGTGTGTGTATTGTGTTCGCCCCTCGTGAATGGCTTTGATGGCGGCTTCTTGAACCAGCGCAGGGGCTGTGAAATCGGGCTCGCCTATGTTCAGAAAAACCATGGGTTTGTCAGAGTCTTTGGCTTGTAGCGCCAATGCAGCAGCGGCTTTGGCCATTTCCATCACAAAAAATGGTTGTATTCGGCTGGCTCTTTGGCTGATGCGCATGGCTTTAGCCGTTGTCAATCACAGATGGAACGGATGGAGCAGACTTGTCGGCTGCAACTTCAAGCGGCCTGAGCGATGGCGCCAGTCCATTGAGTACCGCATTCACATACTTGTGACCGTCAGTCCCGCCGAACTCTTTGGCAAGTTCTATGCATTCATTGATGACCACGCGCCACGGAATGTCTATGCAATGCTGCATTTCATAGGCGCCGATCCAAAGTACAGCGTGTTCAATCGGTGAAATTTCTACCAACTTGCGGTCAAGCAAGGGCAAGATATGCGCGTCAAGCGCATCTGCTTGAGCAGAACACCCGTGCAGCAAGGCGTCGAAATGCACGCTATCGGCTTTGTGAAAACCGCTGAGTTCACGGGTGAAACTGTCCACATCCTCTGGTGGATTACGTCCAACCAGTACTTGGTACAGCGCTTGCACAGCAAAACCGCGTGCGCGGGTGCGAGCGGCGCGGGCGCTGGCGCGGCGCATGTCCGCAGGCTTGGCGGATTTGGCGACTGGTGCGTTCTGGTCGCTCATGACAGTCTCTTCATCAGCAAAGCCATCTCCACAGCCACGCGGGCTGCATCAACGCCTTTGCTGTGTTGTCTGGCCACAGCTTGTGCTTCATTTTCAGTGGTCAATATGGCGTTGGCGATCGGTAAACCATGGTCTAAAGCCAGTTGGGTAATGGCTGCACCTGACTCGTTAGCCACCAGTTCAAAGTGGTAGGTTTCACCTCGAATAATGCAACCTAATGCAATCAAGGCATCGAACTGTTCAGATTGAGCCATGGCTTGTAAGGCGACAGGCACTTCGAGGGCGCCCGGCACTTGCACATGTTCTATGTCTGAGAGAGCGACTTTCAAGGCGACTAATTCTTCGGTACACGCTTGGGCCAGTGCATGTGTAACATCAGGATTGAAACGCGCCTGCACGATACCTATGCGCAGGCCTTTGCCGTCCAAGTCGCTGCGCGTGGTGCTCTTATCAGGTTGATGCATGTTTATTCCTTGGTCAGATAGCCGGTGATTTCAAGTCCGTAACCAGCCATGCTGGGCATGCGTCGGGGGTTGCCCATGAGGCGCATTTTGTGCACACCACAGTCACGCAATATCTGCGCACCGATACCGTAGGTGCGTAAGTCCATGCGGCCGCGCTCAGGCGCTTGCGCTGAACGTGCCACGCCTTCAAACTGAGCCAGTAACTGTTCGCCGCTTTCACCGCAGTTGAGTAGGACTACCACACCGGCGCCTTCGGATGCGATGCGCGAGAGGGCGGCGTCCAGGCTCCAAGAATGCATGACACGTTGAGGCTCCAAAGCATCAAGCACAGACAGTGGTTCGTGAACGCGAGCGAGCACCTCGTGGGTAGGTGACCATTTCCCGCGCACCAAAGCAATGTGAATACTGTCGCTCGGCAGGTCTTTGTAAGCATGAGCAGTGAATTCACCGTGGGCGGTCACCAGCGAACGGATGCTGAGTTTATGAACCAGGGATTCATTGCGACTGCGATGTTCGATCAAATCTGCAATCGTGCCGATTTTCAAACCATGCTCAGCGGCAAACTGCATCAAATCGGGCAGGCGTGCCATGGTGCCGTCGTCTTTCATGATTTCGCAAATCACTGCAGAAGGTGAGCAACCAGCCATGGCGGCCAAATCACAACCTGCCTCGGTGTGACCGGCGCGCATCAATACACCTCCATCGACGGCCTGCAATGGAAAAACATGACCAGGTTGAACCAAGTCATTCGCTTTGGCATTCGGCGCGACCGCCACTTGGACAGTGCGGGCACGATCGGCGGCAGAAATGCCTGTGGTCACCCCTTGCGCTGCTTCAATAGAAACTGTGAAAGCAGTGCTGTGCACCGTTCCGTTTCTAGCCACCATGGGTGGCAAGTTCAAATGTTCACAACGCTCACGCGTGAGCGTCAAGCAAATCAAACCGCGACCAAAGCGTGCCATGAAATTGATGGCCTCAGGCGTGACATGGTCCGCAGCCAATACCAGGTCACCCTCATTTTCACGGTCTTCTTCGTCTACCAATATCACCATGCGTCCGGCACGCATATCGTCGATGATGTCTTGCAAGGGAGAAATGGCTACGTGTGGCAAATGTGCGCTCATGCGTCGGCTTTCATGTCTGAGGTGCGAGGTGGGTCGAATTGCAACATGCGCTCGACATAACGCGCGACGGTGTCAATTTCAAGGTTGACCGGACTGCTGGTTTGTAAGCTGCCGAGCGCCGTATGTTCAATGGTGTGAGGAATCAGATTGATGAATACCAAGCAACCGGTGACGGTGTCTTCGATTTGGTTGACCGTCAAGCTCACACCGTTGACCGTGATGGACCCTTTGTAAGCCAGGTACTTGGCCAGCGAAGGTGGCGCCATCACTTGCAGTAACCAACTTTCCCCAATGAGTTCAAACCTGATGACTTGGCCAACACCATCTACGTGTCCAGAAACTATATGACCGCCGAGTCTGTCGTTAGCTCGCAAAGCCTTTTCCAAATTCAATGGGGTTCCAACGACATTCAGTAAAGCAGTTTTGTCCAATGACTCGGCGGAGATGTCGATGGTAAAGATGTTTTGGGTGGTGTCAAAACTGGTTACTGTCATGCAGGCGCCGTTGAGTCCAATGCTGTCGCCCAGAGTGACGTCGTCCAGATAATGCGCAGGTGTGCTGATCTCAAGGCGCTTGCCATGATCCAAAGAGCGACCCAGGTCGTGGACAGCGGCGATGCGCCCCACGCCGGTAATGATGCCGGTGAACATTCGGGTATTTTCGCAGATCAGCGAGGGGGTCTGAGCAACAGCCTCAAATCATTGCCCATTTGACAGGTTTCATGGAAATTCCACGCCTGTGCATCAGACAGGTTTGTCAACGCAGGCAGCGAGGCCATACCCTGTCCAGGGCCTATCAACAGAGGGGCAAGATACACCAACAACTCATCTACCAATCCGGCTTTTAGCAAAGAACCGTTGAGTTTATGGCCTGCTTCTATATGCACTTCGTTAAAGGCCAGTTGACCTAAGTGTTTCACCATCGCTTGTAAATCGACTTTGTTGCCATCACCGGGCAGGTAGACCAGCGTTGCTCCTTTGGCTTGCAAGTGCTGTTCTTTTTCCGGGTCTTTTTCGGCATAAAAAATGAACACTCGGCGTTTTTCCTGCCAAAGCTTTGCGTGTAGTGGGGTTTGCAGCTGCGAATCGATCACAAGCAAGTCAGGCTGTCGCGGTGTGTCCATAGCCCTGACATTCAGCAAGGGGTCGTCTTGTAAAACGGTACCGATGCCGCTGAGGACAGCGCAGGCCCGCGCCCGCCAATGGTGGCCATCG
>Ga0114968_10002731_pt1 | contig 13364 bp, 10 predicted proteins | sample M_130807_EF_Meta_FD_87020 | JGI IMG/M metagenome (GOLD analysis project Ga0114968, IMG submission 87020) | Freshwater microbial communities from Lake Montjoie, Canada to study carbon cycling - M_130807_EF_MetaG | ecosystem: Environmental > Aquatic > Freshwater > Lake | place: Lake Montjoie... | reverse complement strand
GTTCTTGCCCCACATTGTCCATATAGCGAATTAGCAGTAACTTTATAACCGAGCTGACGTTTATCTAAAATATTTTGCATAAATGGATCTGGTTCTGTCTTTGCCTTTTTTCTGGTATCTGATCTGGCTTTCAGTAGTTCCTCTAAAATAGATGGCATGATTGATTTTTTATTATTCGGCAGTTGAGCCCATCTGCATATTTTCTTACCAATTTTTGTTTTTACTTCCTTTGATTTTGGTTTTCCAACAGGTCGCAAATATTTGTATGTATCGAATTCAATATTGATGTACTCATATCCTGGTAAATTGTCATATATATAGTTGTCATTCTTATCTTTCTGTCCTGTTTCTTTTATCAAATTTCCATGTAAATCATATTCTTTTGACCATACTTTACTATCATGTGAATAATTTTGAGATATCATGGATGATGGATATAAAGATGAATAATCAACGCATGCGACTGGATTATCAATATACATTGCACATTTAGGTGGCAATACAATCGCACCTTCATAACCATCACCTGATCCGGATTTATCCAAATCTGGCATCAAAGTATCTTTTTCTCTACATTTTTTAGCTACATAACTCGTCAGTTTTATTCCTTGACCTCGAAATACCAAATAACTAATAGGAACACTGCAAATGCGCGACATTTCTACATATCCAGTAATAACATCAATCTTATTCATTAAATGGTGAACAAGATTACAATCTTGAATACAGTATTTTGCAACAATTGCTCTGTCTGCAGATGAACCTTTTGATAATCTGAAAATATCTTGTGGAGTTACATCATCCTTTGTCATGGCCCATTCGAGTGATCCGGTGGTTATTATATCATGTGCACCATCAATTGTTATAATATTGTATTTATTAGTTTTCATTTCGCCCTTGTATTCTTCTTCGACTTCTACATTATAGTTAATTGCGATAACCTTGAATTTTTCACCATTGTTATAATAATCAGATGAAAACCCATTTATCTTGATATGTATGAAATCGTCTACATTTAGACCAGCGAGATTTTTACTATACAACATGGTTGTATTGTCTGATACTATTATTTTTTTGATACTATCGCTAATGAATTGTCCAGCTACGTCATCCAATTTATATGATGATAAATTGAAATCACGTCTGAAATAAGCATACATATCAATCTGTAATCGACCCATCATTTTTGGATATCTTAGATCATATTCTCCACTTGCAATTTGGATTTTAGTATTTTCTAATGCTGAAACAAGTTTCTCATTTATTTTATCGTATACTTTCGGCGAATACCCCATTTTTCTGGATAATTGCAGGAACTGTGTTGCACAGCTATTTTCTTGTGCTCTCTGAAACATGAACTCATAATCAAAACCAAAAATGTTGTATCCTATAATAATATCCGGATTTTCTGTTTGAATAAGTTCAGCCCATTTTAATATAATATTTCTTTCTGTATCCACCGATTCTATGATTGAACCAGATACTTTATCGCATGAACCAACAACTAAACAGTGATTTAGATATGGTTCTTTTTCGCCATATTTTAAGAATGTAGAACCAATGAATGTAACTTCATCACCTTTTAGTTTTGGGAAATTCGCATTTATGAAAAATCGGTTTATATATTGAATCATATCGTCACGCGTATATTCATCATTTAATAAAACATCAATAATTGACATTTGATTTGCATTCGTTTTTTTTTGTGTAGGTCTACTAATCTGTTTTTTTACATTCATTTCAGGTTCTTCTGCATCAGAATCATCATCTGCGGCTTCACCATCTGCTGTATTATACTCATTGTCTGATTGTTTGATTTGCTCTTTCATTTTTTCGAAAAGCTGTTCTATTGTCTCATCTGTATTATGACTTTTTGCACGCACGTCTATTGTTTGTTCAACAAATGTTTTCGATAAAGTCTTGACTTCTTCTTTGGTTGGTTGCTCTTTTGGATACACGATATCAACATCATCGAACTTATCATATCCGAATGCGGTGATGATAATTTTTGTTAACAATTGCTGAATTCGCACATTATTTTCTTTGACTGTTTTTGGCTGTTTTTGAAAAATATCGATCATATTGGTAGCAAGTCGTTTATACGTTTTTTTTGGAAGGGGGAAATCACCATGCGATGAACTGGCTTCAATATCAAAACTACATATTTTATATGGAACAAGTGTTTCTTTATCTGATTGTGCCTTGATATATTTGAATGAACATGTATATTCAAATTTGCATGTAGTTGTTTTTTTGGCAATTTGTTCACATTTGTTTGTTTGTATGAAAACCCACCCGGAAGGACTAATATTTTGAATATGAAAATATCTAAGAACAGGTGGTATATTGCTTTCATATAGAAATAATTTTACTCTTTCGAAAATGAACGGTTTTGATTTACGTTGGTTTGTTTCTGCATCATATTCATACCACAAATTTTTGACTTTATTGAATGCGGTTAGATTATTAAACGTTATTAGACAAAATCGAGATTTTTTGCCACCTGTGAAACCATACAATTTGTTATGATCAACTATTTTACATGATAAAATAGATTTCGCATGGAATTTTACTTTGTTTTTTAAACATGACAACAATCCTGTTGCATTTCCTTGATCCCAATTGTCGCCCACTTTTATGTAAAAGAATGGTTGGAAATCATTTACTGTAATTGAACATGTATCACCAGCTTCATTCAACCCGAACATTTGGATATAAAAATTCTCAGTTGATGATTCATTAGAAGTTGAATTGCTCGATTTTGAGCTATTCACTGAATCATTATCACTTGAATCATTTCCCGAAGAATTGGTTGAATCATAGGTATGAAAATCGATTAATCTGAATGATTTTCCAATAATTTTCTTTGTTGAAGTCATATTGGTATATTATATTGTGCTATACGTATATTGATTACATATTTCTTCAATTTTATATCAAAAATGTATGGATATACCAATCAGTTTACCATGTAATAAAATACTTATTATATGGTTTTTTATACACCTTTTTACATTTCAAATGCCTACCCTCTGGGTCGGCATTTGAAATGTAATTAGGAAACTGTTACTTTGTAACCGATAAATCGGCGATTGAAAGGTTAAAAGGTGTAAAAAACTCATGCTCTCAAACGTTTGTTATTATTGTTATCATTTTTATGATAATTATAATAATTATTGCGATAATAGTTATAAATCGAAAATATAAATCGTGTTTTTTTACAATTAAATCTCATCTATATCAAAATAGTCCAAAAAATTTTTGTTGTTTTACAGTTTTATTTCTAAATATATTCGGTTTAGCTGATTTTTTATTAATTCGTGTATATTTTACAATATTACGAGTCGCCCATTTTTTCATTTCTATCGCAGTGCGATCACCTGTATAATATTCAATTTTTTTATTGGGATATATTTTGAAAATAGTAGGATACCCATTTACAAGTAGATCAGGATATCTTTCTTTAAAATCTTCCATCTTCTTGTATTCACCTTGTTCTATTTCTTTAATTTGAATATTTTTATTGTTCTTTATTTGTAATTTGAATTTGTTCCATTCAGGTTTCAACATTTGACAATAACCACAATTGTTTGCATATATTTTACCGACGATTGTTTTCATATATATATTCATAATATTTTTACATTGTGCAAAATATTATAACAAACGATCAATAAATTTTTATTTTCAATAAAAGAATACTATAATATACCGAACATTTTTATTTTCCTGTTAATTATATATAATCATAAATGAAAACAATAACTATATTCTTTTTAATATTTTTAGTATTATCATTTGCTTCTGGTATCTATTTTTGTTTAACTCATAAACCATATGAAGGTTTTGAAAATCAGGGTAATCCGGAAAATGATAGTTCTAATGAAACAGATTGTCCTGATTTATTGATCAAATCAGGTAATGCAATTTTACTATATAATAGTAAAAAACCAGAAGTTCCCGGTGTAAATCCGCTTCCATTTTACAATTTAGACGAATATATAAATTATTTAGAAATACAAAAGAAAAAAGGTATTCATTGTCCAGTGTTATTCTTGCAAGAAGAAGTAAATACTCAAGGTAATACTGTTTATAGAATTCGCCCTGATATTTTCCAACCGCAAGGCGGTTTGACACATAGTCAACAGATATTCAATAAAACGATGCCAGATATTCAGAGAAATGCTGTTCCAATTATTAATGCAAATCAAGACAATCCACCATGGAATACTGGTGGGTATCATGAATTTGACCCAATGGGTTTACATATTGGTCAATATACAGTTTTAGACGCTATTCATGATTCAACATATAAAGGTCAATCCTTAAGTGAAAATCCAATGGATTCTAACTGGGGCGGGGTTTTATATACAAAGGACGCAGTAGATTCAGGAAAATATAAAGAAAATGAAGTTGTACCACCTTCACAGAGTGGTCCATTTGTCCAAAAAAGTGATAATATTCATCATGAAAACAAGGGTGCAAATACAAATATTTTTGCATAATCATATAATATAATAATCTCATAAATATGGAAAAATATTATTTATTGTTATAGAATATATAACAATAATGACAATAATGAATAAAATGTCAAAAATAAATAAACCAAGGAAATGGAGCATGAAATATAAAAAAAGTATAAATTGCAATATGCCAAAAGGGTTTTCACAAAAACAATATTGTAAATATGGAAGATCGAAAAAAAGCCAAACGCGAAAAACAAATAAAAACCAATCTGTAAAAATCAAATATCTTATTATGAAATATTTTACATTGCTTCCATAAATTTTATAATTTGTTCACCGCATGTTTTTGGAATGCGTCGCTGTTTACCCTTTGTCTCATATACGATGTTTTCAAAATTCGCGGTTTTATTTTTCACTTGTTCTATCATTTTTGAGAACCCACCAAAAAAATTGAGAACAGCTTGTGCATATATAGAACTTATTCCAGGAATCTGACATAACATGATTTCACCAATATTTTCCTGTGTAATATTTTCTTTTTTTATTGTTTTTACAAAACCACTATATGATTTTACTGGTTCTCGATTTTCAGATAGCACATTGTTATGAATTTGTTCATCATTATTTATTTGTATAAATGTATTTTGCGATTGACTTACATCAGGTGTCAAATATGATGGTAATACACCTTTCATGAAATTTCTATCTATCTTATCTGCCATATAAATGAGTGTTTCTGCTGTTTCTTGTAAACCAGATGTTCTCAATACAGAAAACCCTTTAAAATAATTTAATGAAGCCATTGCTGAAATAATCAACTTTTTTTCCATAAATGTTCTCAGTGTTGAGAACATTCCTTCAATAATGTATACTACATTATGTGATGGAAAACCACTTGCATTTTTTAATCTATGCGATTGTTCTTCATATCGTCCATCTTTTATACTTGCAAGTAAATCCGCCAATGTTTTTCTCTCTACTATCATTACGTCTTTCCCTTCATCTGTTTTGATTAAAATATCCCCAATAGGGAGAACTTGTGTTTCTATTGTTGCATATCCTGGATCATTCGATATTATCATTTCGCATTTTGCATACAAATCATGTTCTCGATTATCGATAATTAGACGCATAAATAGATTACTTTGCGATATATATTCATATTGTTTTTGATATGTATTGAATGAAAAATAAATATCAAGAATAAAAACTAACTATACATGTAAATGATGAGTTATAGTAATTTTATAAAAACTAAACTCTCAACACTATTATTTATAAATTTAATAGTGAGCACCATTGTTCCAGTATGGAACATTGACGGTTGAACCCATAGGTCTGGTGGATCTTACATTTGGGTTTTTAGTAATTTTAAGAGCAGGAAGACCACAGCAGTGTCCAACAAGATTGGTTCCAAGGTAGATGTTCGACCACATTGTGCGACCGACAAGGTAAGGAAAACCTGCTTTTTTGTTTCCTCCTCCTTGATTTTGGTTAATTGTAAGATCATAGTTTCTGGCTCTACTAGCGGCGTTTGAAAGTCCCATGCTATATAATGGCTAAATATTTTTTCCTCAAACGAATTAATATTTTACACATTTTTATATTTGAATTTTATTTGTATAGTTGTCATTGTTTTTCATATTCATGCAAAGATTGCATGATGAAAGGTTTTTTAAAATTGTTTATATGAATTATTAGTATAGGAGGATTATAAAATATATTGTTATAACAGCATAGTCGAAATATTTATTGAAACAACATAGAAAATTGATTGTATATTATCTAATACTATTCATTTTATTACAGGAATAAAATGAATCATATTTTAAACGGTGATGATGATATTCGTATTGAGAAAACAGACGAAGGAACAGATATTTACATATTTGATCCATATAATCCCCTAAATAAAGAAATAACACAATTAGATGTGCAAGAAATTTTGGCTAAATATGGCATCAACTTATCAATTACGAATTTCAATTTGTATCGTCGTGCATTTGTGCATAGATCATACATAAAACGCCCTATTTTGGAAAATCAACAAAACAATATTCTGATTGTTCCTAAACCTGATGATTGTTTACCATTGCATACGAAATCGAATGAACGATTAGAATTTGTAGGCGATGGAATTCTTGAATGTATTACTAAATACTACTTGTATAGAAGATTTCCAAAAGAAAATGAGGGGTTTATGACGGAGAAAAAAATAGCACTTGTTAAAAATGAGGCCATTGGTAAATTAGCTTATGAAATGGGATTGCATAAATGGTTCATATTATCTAAAAATGCCGAATCAAAACAAATACGCACCAATCTCAAAAAATTGGGATGTTTGTTTGAATCATTCATAGGTGCGATGTTTTTAGATTTTAATAAATTATCTGTTCAGGATGCAGATGAATGGTTTGCAACTGTGTTTTTGACGGGTCCTGGTTTTCAAATGGTTCAGATTTTTATAGAAAATGTATTTGAACGACATGTAGATTGGATGTCGCTTATTCAAAATGATGATAATTATAAAAATATATTACAAGTTCGTATTCAAAAAGAATTCAAGGTTACTCCACATTATATGGAAGTGGTTGAACATAATACAGAAAACGGGTATCATATGGGAGTGTATTTATGTTTAGGTCAACCTGTTTTTGGACTAACGCATCATCATTCGATATCTTGTTCAAATTTCAAATCATTTCATGAAATACATCATTATATGTCGACATCTGGACGAATCTTCTTATTTTTAGGAGAAGGTATTCATAAAATAAAGAAAAAAGCTGAGCAAATCGCATGTGATTCTGCATTAAGATTATTAAAAGATTTTTAGAACCAAATATTTATTATAGGTATATGTATAGGGATGAAACCACAATGTATATTATATTGTATAGTATATATTGTATATTTTTTATAGGTACAATTTAATCAATATATTATATTATCATATACTATATGGAAAACAATATTTTTAATATTACTGAATTGCAACAAAGAAAAGCACCAAAAAAACAGCAAGATTTTGAAATAAAAATATATCAAAAACAGATGATTATAGAGGAAACTGATAAAAATATGGATGAAGAAAACGAAAAAACAGAAAAAATAGAGCAAATAAAAACAAAGATCGTTTTAAAAGACAAGCGAAAATCTGCATCAAATTTAGTCGATAGAGAACTTATTTTAAAACGTTTGAAATTAGCTGTGCCTATTGAGAATAAATTGATTTCACAAGCACCAGAAACGTATAAAAAAAAATATATAGATTTGAAGGAACAAATGGACGAAGATAAAGAATTACAAGACGAAATGGACCGTATAGAAAAAAATTATGAATATGAAGAAAAAGAAAAAGACGCAATATCAAATGAAGAAAAAGAAAAAACGATTGATGCAGATGCATTTATACCATTGGAAAAATTAGATGATGAACATGTAATAGGTAAAGATATTTCTGAAGAAGAAACTGATAAACCTGGTCCAAAAAAACGAGGACGAAAACCAAACACAGATAAGATTCAGAAACTTCATAAAAAGGAAGCTCCTCATTTTGTTGCTGAAAGACCTATCGATTTGTCTATTGCAAAAATAGGGAAATCATTAGTCGCAGATAGAATTCCAAAACGTCAACGTATTAAATTAGGGGTTTCTTCATACTATATGAATAATCGCAAATTATTTATTTCACAATTATCAAAAATGTTCAAACCTTATCGCGATAAAATAGCAGAAAATGCGGGTCAAATATCATGTAAAACTGCTCGAAATGAATCGATCGATTTCGAACTTTTATCACACCAACTTGTTGTTCGCGATTATTTGAATTTATATACACCATACCGTGGTTTGTTATTATATCATGGTTTAGGTTCAGGTAAAACATGCACATCGATCGGTATTGCAGAAGGTATGAAAACAAATAAATCAATTGTATTAATGACACCTGCATCATTAAAAATGAATTTTTTTAGTGAATTGAAAAAATGCGGTGATGTCCTATATAAAAAGAATCAATTCTGGGAATTCATTAGTATCAAAGGAGAACCTCAAAATGTAAGTATTTTACATCAATCTTTGGGTCTTTCACGAGATTATATAACTGAACATGAAGGTGCTTGGATGGTTGATATAACAAAACCATCGAATTTTGCACAATTATCAGATAGCGATCAAAAATCAGTCGATGAGCAATTGAATGCAATGATACGTAATAAATATCAAGATATCAATTACAATGGATTAAATACCAATAAAATGGAAGAACTGACAAATGGAGGAAAGAAGAATCCATTTGATCATAAAGTCGTAATTATTGATGAAGCACATAATTTAGTAAGTAGAATTGCAAATGCTGTTTCCAAAAAAAAATCAATTGCTACCCAATTATACCAATATTTGATGGATGCGACAGATGTAAAAATAGTGTTTTTGACAGGAACACCCATTATTAACACACCACGAGAAATTGGTATTTTATTTAATATGTTGCGTGGGTATATTAAAACATGGACTTTTCAATTGCAAATTACTACTTCTGCCAAAATAAATAGAGATGCTATTTTAGAATATTTTCGTGATGCTGATTTGGCAACATATGATTTTGTAGATTACAGTGGTGATAAATTAATCATTACAAGAAATCCATTTGGGTTTGTAAATACATACCGTAATTCGCATAATGATCGCAAGAAACGAGGTGGTAGTAAAAGCAAACAGATGAAAACAAAAAGAAAAAATTCAAAAAACAATCATCGAATCACAAAAAAACAAATGAAAATGCAAGAGCCGATGCAAGATGAGATATATGATGATGTAGAAATAGAGCAACAATATAACAAAGTGAATCAAGTTGATTTTTATGAAGGCGGGACCACATTTGAAGATTATTCTGGCATTAGAAAAGATGAAATGGGAAATATAAGTGATACAGAATTTCAAAAACAAATAATTCGTGCACTGGAAAAGAATGGTATTAATGTAATTGGTAAACCAAAATTAGTGAAAGAATTGGCTTTACCGGATGATGAAGATTTATTCAATGAACTATTTATTAATAATCAAAAAGGAGAATTAACAAATATTGATTTATTAAAAAGACGTATATTAGGATTAACATCTTATTTCAGATCAGCTCAAGAGCAATTATTACCACGTTTTGTAAAAGATAATGATGGTTCAAATTATCATATAGTAAATATTGATATGAGTTCTCATCAATTTGATTTATACAAAGATATACGTAAAGATGAACGTGATGATGAAGCCAAAAAACGTAAAGCAAAGGCCAAAAAAAAAGGTCAAAAAGATGATGATAATTTCACATCAACCTATCGTATTTACTCGCGTTCTGCATGTAATTTTGCATTTCCTTTAGAAAATCCGCGACCAATGTTGCGGGTGTCAGATGGAGAAGATGTGGATATTAACGCATTTAATGGATTAACAGAAGAGAATGTAAAACGAGCAGACGATTATTTTGAAGAGGGACAAAAAGAAAACGATAAAAAGGGTAATGAAGAGGAACAAAATGAAACGCAAAAAATGAGAACATTAAATCAATCGGAATATCAAGAAAAAATAAAAGATGCATACGATTTTTTGGCATATAATCCAACTCGTCAAAGAGATAAAGAATATTTGACTGAACGCGAAATTTCAAAATACAGTCCTAAGTTTGCACGTATTTTAGAAAATATCACAGATGATGCAAATATTGGATTACATTTATTATATAGTCAATTTAGAACATTAGAAGGTATTGGTATTTTCAAATTAGTATTGGAAGCAAACGGTTTTGTTGAATTTAAAATATCCAAAAAAAGCGGAGAATGGCAAATCGATGGGGCTGATATTGATTCAGAAAAACCAAGATTTGTATTATATACTGGTACTGAAAGTGCTGAAGAAAAAGAGATTGTTCGTAATATTTATAATAGTGCATGGGAATTTGTTCCACCATCGATTGTATCGGTTCTCAAAGAAAAAAACCAAAATAACTTTTTGGGAGAAATCATAAAAGTTATCATGATTACATCGTCAGGAGCAGAAGGTATTAACTTGCGAAATACACGATTTGTTCATATCATGGAACCATATTGGAATATGGTTCGTGTAGATCAAGTTGTTGGTCGAGCTCGGCGTATTTGCAGCCATGAAGATTTACCTGAAGATCTGAGAACAGTCCAAGTATTTATTTATATTTCTCGTATTACGGAAGAACAGTTGAGTAAAAATATTGAAATGAAAATAAATGATGTTAGTAAATTACAGTATTCTGTTGTCCAAAAAAGTGGCACAACCAAAATGGAATATATTCCATTTAGCACAGACCAATATTTATTCGAAATTGCTCAAATAAAAGATTCGATTAACCGTCAAATATTGACTGCGGTGAAAGAGTCTGCAATAGATTGTTCATTATATAATACGAATCCTGAAGAACCACTTGTTTGTTATGGTTTTGGAAAAGTATCTACTAACAATTTTGGTTCATATCCTATATTAGAAGTGGATCGTTCTCAAAAACCAGACATTAATGTCCGTATTGAAAAACCTGTATTAGTTGGAATTACAGTCGATGGAATCAAATATGCAATGGATAAAAAAACCAAAGTAGTTTATGATTTCGAAAGTTATAAAAAGGCAAAAGAGAAAAAGGGAGAACTTATTGCAGTTGGAACATTAGATCAAAGAACACAAACCATTTTATTTGATAAATAATCAAATTTATATAACTAAATGTATACTCTTTATTGAAAAATCGACCAATGTGGTCGATTTTTCAAGTAAGGGTTAAGCATACGTTAGTATGTAATTCGCGATTTGACGTTGGTTGAAAATAACCGAAATCACATGATAATTTTCACATATTCAAATAAACATGTTGGATTGCATCCATAAAATTCGCCTGTTGATAAAACGCAATAGGGCGTTTTGATTTTATAAATCGAATTGCTTCATCTGGTGTCATCTTATAATATTTTATTAGATAACATGCTATAATTGCTGCAGATCGCTGCATTCCTGCATGACAATGAACAAGAACCGGTCTGTTCGCCATTCTATAATCATGTATTTTTTTCAAAACATTTGTTTGGGTTATATACTTTATCATATTTGCACACTCGGATGGATGGTCATCGACTGCAATTCGTATAGTTTCATATGTTTTTGTAGCTAATGGGATATGTTTTGTGCAATTTACAATCAAATCAAATTTACCTTGATCTTCTAATGAATGAATATTACCTAAATATAGAAATGTTGTAATTTGATTATATGCATCAATTTTTATATTATTTTCATTTTGCTGTTTTGTTATAGGTGATTTTATTTCATCAACAGAGGTCATAAGTTTTAATAATGTATTTGCCTGAAACATTTTATTGTTATATAGTAGTAGATATTGTATAATGAAGAGAATAACGATAAAAAACTACAGAGTGCCTCTGCGATATGTTCCTTCTACCTTATCTCGCAGGGATGTAATAAAACAGAAACAAAATATCGATCGTTCGCGAAAATTATATCGCCGTGGTGTATATTATTTACGTCCAAAAGTTGCTTCCTTTACATCAAAAAAAAGCCCTCATATAAAAAAAGCAACTGCTCTGTATGGTGTTCCCAATATGCTTCCAACAAATGCTTTAGCCCGTGCTACAAAATGTAAGAAATGGGCTTTGCGCAAAATAATTAATAAAGGTCGCGGTGCTTATTATTCATCAGGTTCTCGACCAAATCAAACACCGGATTCATGGGGATATGCAAGATTAGGATCGGTGCTTACTGGAGGTCCAAGTTCCAGAATAGATTATCATATATTAGAAAAAGGTTGTTCTCCCGATTCTACTGCTTTGCAAATGGCAGTGAAACCCAAAAATAAAATGTAGTATCAATATAGTATCAATATAGTATCAAATATACATGCTCATTTTATATATGTTATATAATATATATGAAAAAATCTACAATATTAACATCTATTTTATTATCTATATTTGTGCTATTATTATTATTTGTAATCGGATTCATATTTTATATTCGTAAAAAACAAATATACGAACCTCTAACCAATGATATTTTATTTGTGAATCTTGTTCTTTATTCATCCGATGAACAATATGATAAAATGTATGAATTAACCAGAAATTATTACAAAAAATTCAAAAATGTAAGAACTATTTATTATAAATATAATGAAAATCTTACAAGTGAATATATAATAAAAGATGATGTTCTCGTGATACGTGGTAAAGAAACATATGTTCCAGGGATTTTAGAAAAAACGTTAATGGCATTTGATTTTATAAAAAATTATGAATTTGATTATCTTGTTAGAAGTAATATAAGCACTATTATTAATTTTGATTTATTATCTGAATATTTGGCGACCAATCCAATAGAATATGGTGGTAGTTTAAAAATGGTTTTACAATGGTTAGATGAACCAGGTGGCATTGTCGATGAAACTTATTGGGGCACAGAATATGCTTCAGGAACATCTATTATATTTTCAAAATCTACATTGACTGACTTATTGAATTATAAAGATAATATCAAAAAAAACTTAATTGATGATGTTGCAATTGGCGTTTTTGCAAAAGAGTATTTGGATGTTGAGCCAAAGTATGTTCCAGAATCAAGATTTATATCTTTACCAGACGAAAATGGTGATGCTACTAAAATAATAGATTTGATAAAAGATAAAGACTATATTTTTTACAGAAATCGTCAACCGGATCGTGCTACAGATGTAGCACAGATGAAAATTATTATAGAGTATTTACAAGGAAATACGAATTCTATCTCAATATAATAATATAGTTTGTAAAATATAAAAATATATTATATAATGGATATTACTAAAAAATATAATATAGTTTATGTTTT
>Ga0114968_10002730_pt1 | contig 13364 bp, 7 predicted proteins | sample M_130807_EF_Meta_FD_87020 | JGI IMG/M metagenome (GOLD analysis project Ga0114968, IMG submission 87020) | Freshwater microbial communities from Lake Montjoie, Canada to study carbon cycling - M_130807_EF_MetaG | ecosystem: Environmental > Aquatic > Freshwater > Lake | place: Lake Montjoie... | reverse complement strand
GGCGTTTTGGCGCGGTATCGAACAACAGTTGAACTTGTTCATCGCGATCTAGGTGAATGACACTTTTTGCCAATTGCTTGGCCGATTCGGTTTTTCCGCAAGCTTTGGCACCGCGAATTAGCACAGCCCCGGAGGCCTGCAGTTTTCGCTGTAATTCATCGTCTGTAATTCGTTTTCTGTATTCCATAAACCTATAATAAACAGTCAAATATACAAACACTTTACAGATTATCAGCATTTCACTTTACAAAATAGTAGGGTTTCACTTTACAAAATATAAGACTTTCACTTTACATATTGTAAAAACCATGGTAAGGTAAAATCTTTATTCTTCGTAATAGTTGGAGTAATCGATGCCTTGCGGGTGACGAACAAGAGTCAATTTGTTCGATAATTCCACTGTTGTGACTTAATTATTGAAAAGGTGGCATTTATTAATAATTAAATGATAACTGATTCATTTATAAGTAATACGATTTAGAGTAGTTCGTATTCATGTTTAATTATATTAAGAGTAAATCGATTGTAAGATATTGTCTAAAATATCTATTTAGTATTTCTATAATTTTATTTCTAAGCAATTGTTTAAATGCACAATTCGTACCTGGTAATTTGGTGGTTCTTGTTGCGGGTGATGGGACTACAACACTATCCAGTGCAGCGAGTAAGATTACGTTAAAAGAGGTTTCCAAATCCGGATCAACAACGGGTTTGAAGACTGTGGTTTTGCCGACTTCCATTTCTGGTTCTGATCGTAGAGTTGTTCAAAGTGGATCAGCCACTTCTGAGGGCCATTTAACATTGTCTGAGGATAGTAGATATTTGACATGTGTTGGATACGATACAACTGTTGGGACTGCTAGTGTAGTTAGTTTGACAATTCCTAAACGGATTATTGCAAGAGTAGATTCTCTAGGAACTGTAAATTCATCAACTCAAACAACAACCTACAGTGGTAATAATATAAGAGGTGCGGTTACCGCTGACGGGACTTCATTTTGGACTTCAGGTGCAAATACTGGAATTGCGAATATTGCGTTTGGTGGTTCCGGAGCGGGCACTGTGGTTGCAAGTACAATCACAAACACTCGTTGGATTAATATCATGAATGGTCAGTTATATGTTTCATCTGCTACGGGTACATATCAATCAATTAGTTCAATAGGGACTGGAAAGCCAACTTCAACAGGAAATACGATTACGGCTTTACCAGGTTTGCCAACAACTGGCGGTAATTCTTTTGGATTTTTATTATTAGACCGAGTTAAAGCAGTAACCGGTCCTGATTTGTTATATGTTGCAGATCAAACGCTTGGTATCCTGAAATATAGTTTCGATGGAACGACGTGGACGGCGAGAGGAAGTGTTACTGGAAATGCATGGGGATTAGCAGGATTTTACAATGCATCAACGTCTAAGGTTGAATTATATGTTACCTTGGGTACAACGGCGAACAACGCATTATACAAGATTGAGGATGCAGCATCAAGTACAAGTAATATTTCAAATACTGGTACAGCAATTACATCAGCGGGAACATTGCTTTATTCGGCTGGTACAAATTATATCTTAAGAGGCTTAGCCTTTGCTCCTTATTCTAATCCATTTGCCCCTGATCTCGCTGTTGGAACGAGTGGTGGCGGCGGTATTTGCAGCGGGAGTAATGCAGGTTTGAAAATTGGCGTGATAAAATCGCAAAGAGGAATAAATTATCAACTGAAAAGAGGAAATTCTAAGGTGAGTTCATTGCTCACCGGTAATGGAACCGCATTGTCATTTGGTAGTTATACTGCATCTGGTATATACAAAGTTATGGCTTACAATCCATTGACTAATGATTCTGCTTTTTTACAAGATAGCGCAGTAATTAATACGGCAAAATTGGTCCTTACTATCACTCAGTCTGATAGTGTGAAATGTAATCAAGGCAATACAGGTGCTCTTACCATAGGTGTGTCAGGAGGTTCGGGTACTTATAATTATGCTTGGAATGATCCGTCAAAACAAACTACTAGAAAAGCTTCGAATCTAAAAAAAGGATCTTATAAAGTTATTGTTAGAGATGTTTGGGGATGTGTTGATTCTGCGGTGGGTACAATTAATGAGCCTGCAAAAGTTGTATTGTCAATTTCTAAAATAGATAGTGTGAAATGTTATCAAGGATCTGATGGGGTGATAACGACTTCAACTGTTGGTGGTAATTCGGGTTACAAATATTTGTGGAATGATCCAAGCAAGCAAATTGCGAGCAAAGCTGTCAATCTGAAGAAAGGCGTTTACAAATTAGTTGTTAAGGACTTGTATGGATGCTCAGATTCAATATCAGGTACAGTTAACGAGCCGGCAAAGGTTACGTTGTCAATAACTAAGATAGACAGTGTTAAGTGTTATCAAGGCTCCGACGGTTCGATAACCACGTCAGTTTCAGGTGGAAGCAGTGGTTATAAATATTTGTGGAACGACGCGAGTAAGCAAACTGTGAGCAAAGCGATCAATCTGAAGAAAGGCGTTTACAAAGTTGTTATCAAGGATTTGTATGGATGCTCAGATTCTGCATCGGGTACAGTTAACGAGCCGGCAAAGGTTACGATATCAATAACTAAGATAGATAGTGTTAAGTGTTATCAAGGCTCCGATGGTGCAATAACCACGTCAGTTTCTGGGGGAAGCAAGGGCTACAAATATTTGTGGAACGACGCGAGTAAGCAAACTGCGAGCAAAGCGATCAATCTGAAGAAAGGCGTTTACAAAGTTGTTATCAAGGATTTGTATGGATGCTCAGATTCTGCATCGGGTGCAGTAAATGAGCCAACAAAAGTTTCGATTTTGATCTCCTCAATAGATAGTGTGAATTGTTTTCAAGGTGGAGATGGGTCCTTAATTACCTCTACTTCTGGTGGGAGTAATGGATACAAATATAATTGGGATGATCCCTCCAAGCAAACGACCAGTAAGGCAATTAATTTGAAAAAAGGAATTTATAAGGTTGTTGTGAAAGATGTTTATGGGTGTTCAGATTCGGCAACTGCGTCTGTCAGCGAACCAACTAAAGTAACAGCTTCTATTGTAGCCATAGACAGTGTGAATTGTTATTTGGGATCCGATGGAAGTGTGATCACCGCCATCGTTGGTGGCAGTAAGGGTTACAAATATTTATGGAATGACCCAATGAAACAAAATACAAGTAAAGCCTCTGGTTTGAAAAAAGGAGTTTATAAATTAGTTGTTAAAGATTTTTATGGATGTTCCGATTCCCTTTCTGTTACTATTAGTGAGCCATTAAAGGTTGTAACAAAAATAATCTCAATTGATAGTGTAAATTGTTTTCAAGGTTCAGATGGGAATATTATTTCTTCAACCAGTGGAGGAAGCAATGGTTATAAATATTATTGGAACGATGTGAGTAAGCAAACCACGAATGTTGCGAAAGGTCTAAAAAAAGGTAATTACAAATTGATAGTTAAGGATTTATATGGATGCTCAGATTCGGTAGTTGGTAATGTTTACGAGCCTGCTAAAGTTGCTGTTTCATTGGTTTCAATCGATAGTGTGAATTGTTTTAATGGTGATGATGGTTCCATTGTGATGAAATATTTTGGTGGAAACAATGGATTTAAATTTATGTGGGAAGATTTCACTAGAAATACGACGATGATCACTGTTGATAGTAAAATTTTCAAACTAAAAAAGGGTAATTATCGTTTTACGGCATCGGATATTTATGGTTGTTTCGATACTTTAAGGGCGACGGTCAATGAGCCAGCAAAAGTTGTTCTAAAAATAGTTTCCATTGATAGTGTAAATTGCTTTAAAGGCTCAGATGGAAGCATAATAACAAGTATTTCAGGGGGTAGTAATGGTAATAAATTCCTTTGGAATGATGTGAATTCTCAGAAAACTAGTAAGGCCATAGGATTAAGTAAAGGCAATTATAAGCTGGTTGCTTCTGATATTTATGGTTGCAAAGATTCCATAACGGCGAGTGTTCAGGAGCCGGTGAAAGTTAGTGTTCAGGTAACACAAGTTGACTCTGGATTTTGTTTCGGATATTCAGACGGTTCGGTGGCTACTACCACTATCGGAGGTACGGGTTCCTATAGATGGAAATGGAATACCACACCAACCCAAACTACTCCAAAAGCTGTAGGGTTAAAAAAGGGATCATATACTGTGATTGTTAAAGATGTTTATGGCTGCGCTGATTCTGCAACTGGTGTTGTCAGCGATCCTGAACAAATCGTACCGAAAATCATACTTAAACGTTTAACGATGAGGGGAATTCCCCATGATTTAAGTGCTGTAGTAACACCAAAAAAGAATTATAAATATGACTGGAAACCAACCGATGTTTTCTTTACTGTGAACACACTACCTAATCCAAGATTGAGTTTTTCAGAAACTACAAAAGTAGAATTAACTGTTACGGATTATAAGGGGTGTAAAGGATTTGACTCGTTAACTATTGTGGTAGTGCAGCCATTGTCCGAAATTATGCCTACGGGATTCACGCCGAATTTAGATAATTTGAATGAAGGATTTGGCTTGCCAGATATCTTTGAAATACAAGCCTTCGATGTATATGATCGTTGGGGAGAACAAGTGTTTAGAGGCGGTGTGACTATGCCTCGTTGGGATGGCAAGATTAACGGAGATTTAGCTCCGGTAGGCACTTATTCATATACAATCCAGGCCTTATTGAAAGGGACTGATCAAATAGTAAAACACGGAGGTTCAATCACTTTAATTAGATAACAAAATGAAGAAAATTATTATTACTGTTTGGGTCATTAGTTCTTTCTTAATTGCAAATGCTCAAGATTTGGTGTTTGCACAATATATGGGGTCGTCAATTTATACCAATCCATCTCTCACGGGTACTGGAATCGATAAATTCGGAAATAGCAGCGGTAGGTTGTCAACCTTATATCGTTCACAATGGGCTACAGGCACATTGAATAAATACAGCTCCAATTATTTCGCATATGATCAAAAAGTGAGCGATGGCTTTGGTGGACTTGGATGTTACTTGATTTCCGATAGGGCAGGTGCGGATGGCTTGTTTGCCTCAACCCAACTAAACGCAACTTATGCTTATCAAACGCCGTTTGGAAAAAAAGGTTTGGTTGGCCGATATGGATTATCGGTGGGTCTAAAAAGTCAAGGAGTTGATATTTCAAAATTGCGATTTGAAGACCAAATTAATTACACTAAAGGTGCCGTTGGAAATACACAGGAGGTTTTACCGTCAAATAGAGTGACCAAGGTAGATATGAATCTAGGTTTTATGCTTCACAATGAGAAATTCTATTTTGGAATGGCTTTACATAATATCACAAAGCCCAATTATGATTATTTAGGGACAGTAGATAATTATCTGCCGAGGAGGATGAGCATTCAGTCTGGCGGTAGTTTTTTAATTTTGGATGGAACTTATGGTTCAAATTTAAATTTGCTTCCGAGCCTGACTATAATCAAGCAACAGGATTTTTCTCAGTTTAATGTTGGACTCGGTGTACAATATCAGAATTTTATCATCAGCGGAGGAATCAGGAAATCAATGATTAACGAAAAGAACTCTGATGCAATGTTATTCTCTTTTGGCATTATCAAAGATCATTTACGATTGTCGTACACATATGAAAAAGTTGTTTCTGGCCTGAGATTTTATTCACCAATGACGAGCGAATTTGGAATTCAATATACAATTGAAAATAAGCGCAACAAGATAGATAAGGTATTTAAATTCCCTAAGATGTGAGGTTGCCAATCATTTAAGACTAGTGTGGAATTTGCAAAAAAAGAAGATATCATTATTAATATATGAATCTTGTGTTGTCTACATAGTCTTTCAACTAAGAACGTTAATGTCGGGGTGATTTTTTAGCAATCAGGGGGTGATTTCAAAATAATACTTTTGTTAACGTGCTTAGGAAATTCTCATTTGTTTTTAACCATTACGCTAATGGCGTAAGTTATTCTTTGAAAAAAAGCACGTTTGCCTGTCTATTTCTATTTAACCTCGGCGGTTTATTGGCTCAAATAAATTTAGATCATGGCACCTTAAATGATGCAGTAACGGGAGAATTGGTATACGGAGCCAAGGTTATTTCTAATGATGGTTACATATCCTATTCAGGTATGGATGGTAAATTTATTTTTCATCTTGAAAAAAATCGAGTAGTAAATATTCAAATAATTCACGCAGATTACAAAAAACTTTCCTATGCGGTAGATTACAACGACACAGCACCTTTGATCTTGTTTTTAGTGCCAATCATTGAAACATTGGATGAAATTGGGGTGAAAGCGAAATTTGCCGATGGTAGTGAACGACAGGCCAAAATGCTTGAAAAAAACTCTGAAAACATTATCAATGTAATCACGTCTAAAACGATCGAATTACTTCCAGATATTACCACGGCGGCTGTATTGCAAAGAGTTTCCGGAGTTGCGATGGAAAGGACAAGTACCGGTGATGCGAGGTATGCCGTGATTCGCGGGATGGACCAACGCTATAATTATACTCTAGTGAATGGAATTAAAATACCAAGTCCAGACAATAAATACCGATTTGTTCCGATGGATATGTTCCCGGCAGATTTGTTGGAGAGATTAGAAGTAGTAAAATCACTTACTGCAAAAATGGAGGGTGATGCAATTGGTGGTGCAATGAATTTAGTTATGAAGGACGCGCCTAATAAATTAACTATTACTTCAAGTGCGAGCTCTGGTTCCAATTTGTTATTGTTAAACCGGGGTTACAGCGAGTTTGACCGCGATGCCATTCAACGTCAATCGCCGTCAGATCAATTTGGAAAAGATCACATAGCAAAACCAAGTGATTTTCAATATAATAGTTTTAATTATCACTCCAAAAAGTATCCATTTAATGGGAATGTTAGTTTTTCTATAGGTAATCGATTATTTAAGAAGAAGTTAGGGGTCATTTTCGCTTTGAGTACTCAAAATCTTTATCGTGGAGCCAATAGCATTTGGATCAAGCCAAACAATCAACCTGTGCCAGGGAATCAGCCTTCATTTGAAGATTTAAATACAAGGCAATACAATACGCATCAATTCCGGATGGGAATTCATAGTAAGATAGATTATAGATTTAATGCGAAAAACAAAATCAGTTTGTACAATTTATTTCTCCAATTAAACGAATTGCAATACAGGAAAACTGTCGATACAAGTCTTTCCATTGGTCGCAGTGGAACCGGTACTGGTAATACCTATACGCTTTGGCGATCTAGAATTCATGACCAGAGTATCTGGAATTCTACTTTACAAGGTGAACATACAATTAGTTCGAAATTGAAATTTGATTGGTCATTGGTTAATTCTTTGGCTAAAAGTGCCATGCCTGATTGGTCTGAATATCAAACAGTAGAGGTTGTTGGTTACGATATTAACGGCAATCAATATGCGACACCGAAAGTATTAAATATTCCTTTCTACAGAATATGGACCCGCAATTCAGACAAAGACCTCGCTGAATACGTAAATATTGTATATCAATCAAAAATTGAGAAAATACCAATAAAAATATCTATTGGGGGGATGCACAGAGATAAACATCGCGACAATCAGTACAATGAGTGGAATTTAATTCCAAAGACTTCTTCTATAGGTCAACCAGTTATTTTTGACGGAGTACTTTCGCCTGAAAAGTTTCAATTTAATGGCACTACCGCAGCACAGGGAAACCCCATTAATCCCTTGATTTATAGAGCTACAGAAAAGATCACATCATCCTATATCATGTTGGAGAGTACCGTTAAACTCAAATTGCACATGAATGCAGGTGTGCGATATGAAAAAACGCAACAGGGTTGGACAACGGCTCAGGATCCTAAGGTTTCTTACGGTGCAAAGGGGCTAGTTCCATATAATGATCTCTTGCCTAGTGTTAATCTGAAATATGTGATTTCTAAAAATAGGAATCTAAGAATGTCTTATTATGCGGCGGTCAACAGACCAGGATTCTTTGAATATGTGCCTTTTCATATTTTCGATGATAACTTTAGTTTGAGTGGTAACCCTAAGTTGAAACATACAACTTCTAACAATTACGATTTGAGATATGAGGTTTTCTCAAATTCATTAAATCAGTTGTTATTAGGGGCGTTTTATAAAGAGATTATCAATCCAATTGAAATGGGAATTGAATTTACCGGTACCTCTAGTGCGACCATGAAGCCTTTTAATTATGGTACGGCTAAGAATTTGGGAGGTGAATTGAATTTCGCTAAATATTGGGGTGTATTTGGGGTTTCTGGGAATTATACGTTTACACATTCTCGAATCAATACATCAAAACTTTTTTATAACAAAAATTACATTTCGGAGAAAACAAGTCAAATTAGACCTTTACAGGGCCAATCGCCGCACATAGCAAATTTTTCAATACTATTCAAATCTCCCAAATTAGGACTTGACGCTCAATTGGCTTGTGTATATAATGGAAGGAAAATCATCATGATTTCGCCCTATAAAGATTTAGATTATTGGCAGCGCGGTATTATTCAGTTGGATTTTTCTGTTGAAAAGAAACTCGTTAATAACCTAGTTTTCTATTTAAAAATAAACAATATTTTAAATGCCCCAGTAATTGTTGATATTTTACAACCAAATATTTATCAGCATGGCAAATTTGAACTGCCAATTCAAGATAGGGGCGATCGTGTGACTGTACAAAAAGAATATTATGGTCAGAATTTCAATTTCGGCATACGATTTAAAAATTCAGTTAAAACAAATAAAACAAATAAAATATGAAAACCAAAATTAATTTTCCGCTTGTGGCTATATCATTAGCCTTGGCCACGTCGTTAATTGTTTCTTGTAAAGAAGATCCAATTGCTCCTATTATTTCTGAACCCGAATTGCAAGTGGGTCAGACTATCACCGGTGACACATTAAAAGGTACAGTTAAAGGTACAATGTTGGCGGGTAAAACGTATTACTTTTATGATCAAGTGGTTGTAAACGCTGGCGACACGCTATTAATGCAAAGTGATGTTAAATTATTGGCGTTAAACCCAAATGCGCAGTTGATCATTAAAGGGGCTTTTGTTTCTTTAGGCACAAAGGATAAGCCAAACTGGATTACTGGTTATGATGCTTATAAAAACCCAGCGAAATACAAAATCAACACTTTACAAGATCCTAACAGCGATCCAGGCTTAATGCCAACGGGTAAATTGTGGGGTGGTATTCAATGTGACAAAACTACGAATATGGTTAATATCAAGTGGACGCATTTGGATTTTGCCGGTGGAACCGCGAGTGCCACAAATCCTCCTTCTGGATACACGTCTGGTGCTGCTTTATTTGTTATTTTCTTCCAAAATCCTAATGGCTTTTTGATTTTGGAGGATTCTTATATTTATGGGTCTTCTACTGATGCATGTCGTGTGAATGGTGGTAAAATTCATATCATGAGAAATACGGTGGAAAAATTGTCTTATAACGATGGTGATGCATTTAATGCCAAAAACTCTACAGTGGGTGATATCGCTTACAACCTAATTGTGGGTACTGCAAAAGGGGGGTCCAAAGCATCAAACAAAGGTACTTATGGTGCCACTCAAACGATGATTAATATGTACAATAATACTTATATCTCTGGTGGTTGGAGAAGTGTAGATCCAGACCGTGGTGCCAATGTGAATTATGAACAAGGCGCCAAAGGGAATGCTTATAATAACATATTTGTCAATTGTAAGACAGGTTTGCGTATTTTGGAAAATCCCGCTGCAGATACTTTGAATTGTTTCTACGGAAATAATTTGAGTTATGGTGATAGCTTGAGAATTGTAAATCAATTTTATCCTCCAACACATGCCTCAAAACCAAATATTAATGATATTCCGAGTCCAGCTTCTTTCTATCCTGGATACCCGAAATATACTTTAGGTCAAGTGTACGATGCTCCTGCATTGGTTGGAAAGAATAATCCTGAGTTTGTAAATTTCCCTTTGCCTACAAAATCAACAGTGAGTTTGTACAATTTTGTTGGTAATTATGATTTTCATATCAAAAGTTCATCTCCTGCAGTTGGTAAAGGATTTACTGGATTCAGTCCAATTGATGCTACAAAAGATGTTAGCAGTAAATCATTGAAAGCCACAGTTACAGCTCCAAGCAAAGATTTGGGTTGCTATCCTGTAGATGGTTCTGGTAATCAACACTAAGAAATTTCGAAAAATAGTAAACGATAGTTCCGCCGATTTCGGCGGAACTATCGTTTTTTATAAACATGGAATTGAGAATCATTGTATTAATTAGCATTTTATTTTTCGTCATTTTGCCGTTGGAAATCTTCGGTCAGAAAACGAAAATAGCAATTTCTTCCAACACAGGAGAGTTTAACTCTTTCGATTTTGTGGCACTCGCCGATGTGCCTTATAATACTCAAAGTGAAGAAAAATTCATCAAATTAATTTCTCGCATAAACGCAATTCAACCTGCGTCAGTTTTCTTTTTGGGAGATTATAAATCATCAAAAACACCTTGTGATTCTATTATTGATCAGAAAATGTTGCGGTATTTTAGTGAATTTACGCCTCCGGTTATTTATACTCCGGGCGACAATGAATGGACTGATTGTATTGATAAAAATGAGAAGTCGGATGGTTCATTTCCAATCAAAAGGCTTCAGTTAATACGTGCACTTTTTTTTCAGAGTGATAGTAGTATGGGTATCAATAAAATTCATCTCGATCGGCAATCTAATTTAAACGGATTTAGAGATTATCCTGAAAATATATTTTTTATTACTAATAATGTCGCATTTTCTACTGTTCACATTGTGGGCTCAAATAATAATTTGGGCATGGAACAATTAAAAATTAATGAATATTACAATCGCGCAGTTGCGGATTCTGTTTGGCTTGACCTGTCTTTTATTAGGGCTGTTGAATCTAATACATCCGCTATGGTAATCTGCATTCATGCTGATATGTTTTATCCAGACAAAGGCCGGTCAGGATTTATTCGATTTCTTTCACAACTCCAAGATTGTGCATCCAAATATGGCAAACCAATATTATTAATCAACGGCGACTCGCATCAATTTTTGATCGACAAGCCCTTAAAGAATTCGAAGAATAAAGTGTTCAATAATTTTACTCGAGTCCAAGTTTTTGGCGAAGAAGAGGTCGGAGCAGTGGGTATTCATGTCGACATAAATACACAACAGATTTTTTCCTTTTATCAAATAATCATAAACGAATGAGAACTATTTTTTACGTAATAACTTTGTTGCTAGTTGATCTATCTTTTGGTCAAGGAGGTTGTACTGACCCTCTGGCTTTGAATTATAATCCAGCAGCAAAATGGAATAACGGAAGTTGTTTGTATCAAGATGCAAAACAGCCTTTTAATTTGTTAAGCACTCCAAAAACAGGGATTGTGGAATCTTCTGGTTTGGTTTTTATTGATGGCTACTTTTTTGAACAAAACGACGCAGGAAACTCGAGTCAATTTTATAAAGTTTCACCAATCACGGGTGAGATTATTCAGAAAATCACACTTTCCAATTACGGGAATATTGATTGGGAAGATTTAGCCTATGACAGTCTGTATTTTTATATTGCCGATTTGGGTAACAATAATGGGATACGTAAAGATTTGAGGATATTAAAAATAAGCAAATCACAATTCATTGGCGATACGACAGCAAATGTGACTGTAAAAGCCGACGTGATAGAGGTGAGTTATAAGGATCAAACTAGTTTTATTTCTACTAGTACACATAATTTTGATTGCGAAGCATTAATAGCATTTAAGGATTCCTTGTATTTGTTCACGAAGAACAGAGGTGATAATAAAACAAAAGTATATAAGGTTTCAAAAACCCCGGGCAAATACATATTAACTCCATTTATTAGTTTCAATGTGAATGGTTTAATTACTGCTGCCGATTATTGCATCAAACGCAATGAAATTATATTATTGGGCTATCAAACGAATCATTCAAATAGCTTTATATATTATCTCAATGATTTTCAAGGGGATTCGTTTTTTTCTGGAAATAAAAGGCGAATACTACTTACGGGTGGTCCAGTGGATTGGCAAACAGAAGGGATTTGTTATAAAGGTGATTCTATGATATATTTGTCATGCGAGTCTGCAAATATTTCTAATACTATATATAAATCAAGTCGAAATAATTTATTGACAGCTGCCATTCGCAATGTAAATAAGTCAATGATAATTTTATACCCTAATCCAGCATCGGATAACTTGAGAATTACATCTCAATCCAGTTTGGGTAAAATAAGTGTGTTTAATAGCTACGGGGAATTACTTCGAGTTTTAGAGACACTTGAAAAATCGCTTGAATTTGATTTGAAATCACTTGTAACTGACTCGTCCGTAATTTATTTTAAAATCGTTAATCAAGATTCATTTGGCGTTTATCCCATTACGATATTACATTAAAACAATTTGTCGATAGACTAAATGAGTAAAATCTATACGAAAACATAAAAATGAAAAAAATAATGATTTTGCTCGCTGCAATTTGTATGGTAACGTTGTCATGCAAAAAAGAACAAACAACGATTAAATCAATTATTGTGGTTGAAGAACCTACTTGTGGATTTAAGGCAATTGTGTTAGTTGGGGATAATTCTGTAAAAAAAAGTTGGGTTAGCGCCAGCGCAAATAAAGCGAACGCAATTAAACCTTTAAGTGGCGTTGATTATTTTGCCAATCGTGGCGGACTAAATCCAAATGAGTTAACTTTAATGAGTTTCGGAAAATTTACTGATGACCAATCAGACCTAGTGGGTAGGATTACGATATTTATAAATAATGTTTCTGATACAGGTTCATTTACACTAGACAATAATAATTATGCAGTTTTATCTATAATAAGTGGTGCTACTTTAAAGCATTATGCTACCGATCTGGATAATAAAGGCGTATTGAATGTAACAAATTACAATACCGTTAACAATACCATTTCCGGTAACTTTAGATTTCAAGCGGTTTCTGATTCAAATGCCATTAACTTACAAAATGGAACTTTTATTGATATTCCATTTAAACAATAAACTGGTTTAAAACGTCTTTTTTTTGGGAGCTTACAACAGGGTTGAAATTGCATTGTATGTGCGTAATTTTGATGGGATGCGTCTTGGTTTGAGTCGAGTTGTTTTTTTGAAAATAATCGAATGAATATATTAAAATTTTGGATTTTCACAATCGCGTTTGTTTTGGTGTCAGGGCTCCAAGCGCAAGTTGTTTCGGATACTTTGCCCTTTGCCATTTCGAGTATCAAAAAGTTGAGTGATGAGGATTTGCAAAATAAAAAGGAGGGGGTGTATCTCACCGGAATTCCAGATATCAGC
>Ga0114968_10002729_pt1 | contig 13366 bp, 3 predicted proteins | sample M_130807_EF_Meta_FD_87020 | JGI IMG/M metagenome (GOLD analysis project Ga0114968, IMG submission 87020) | Freshwater microbial communities from Lake Montjoie, Canada to study carbon cycling - M_130807_EF_MetaG | ecosystem: Environmental > Aquatic > Freshwater > Lake | place: Lake Montjoie... | reverse complement strand
CAGCTGCCACTGGCCGACGTGTTGATGGTGGCGGTCAGTCAGATGGTGTCGATGGTGCCCGAGGGGCTGCCGGTGGCGATGACGATTGCGCTGGCGGTGGGCATGCAGCGCATGGCGCGGCGCGGCGCCATCGTGCGGCGACTTGCCGCCGTGGAGACGCTCGGTTCCACCAGCATCATCTGCAGCGACAAGACGGGCACGCTGACGAAGAACGAGATGACCGTCACCAAGCTGATCCTGCCAGATGGAAGGCAAATCGCAGCCACTGGTGCGGGCTATTCGCCCGAGGGCAAGCTCACCGGCAATGGCCATGACGATGCTGCGGTCAGCGCTCTGCTGGAAGCCATCACGCTTTGCAACGACGCCAATCTGGTGCCGCCTGATGGAGAAGAAACACGCTGGCGGCCGCTGGGCGATCCTACCGAGGCGGCCCTGCTCACGCTGGCGCACAAAGGTGGAGTGAAACCTGAAACGCTGCGCCATGAATGGCCACGCGTTGCGGAGATCCCCTTCGACTCAGCCGAGAAGATGATGGCCACGCAGCATGACCGTGATGGGAAGTGTCGCGCGCTCTTCAAAGGGGCGCCTGAGAAGCTGCTCGAACTCTGCGATCCTGCGACGCTGGATTTGGCCAAGCTACAGCAAACGTCCGACGAACTCGCCGCGCAGGCCCTGCGAGTGCTGGCCGTGGCGGAGGTGTATGATGCTCCACTCGATGAGAAGGCAGGCTTTGAAGCATGGCGCGGTCGGTTGCGCTTTTTGGGGCTGGTGGGACAGATGGATCCGCCGCGTGAAGAAGTGAAGGCGGCAGTGGTCGAGTGCCTGGCGGCGGGTATCCGACCGGTGATGGTCACGGGAGATCACAAGGCCACCGGGCTTGCCATCGCAACTGAGCTGGGCATTTCGAAGCCGGGTGACATCGCTTTGGACAGTGCGGAACTCGAAGCGATGTCTGAAGACGAGCTGCGCGGCAGCCTGGACCGCATCTCCATTTTCGCGCGGGTGCATCCGGCGCAGAAGCTGCGCATCGTCAAAGCCTTCCAATCGCAGAAGCAGGTCGTGGCCATGACCGGAGATGGCGTGAATGACGCACCGGCGCTGGCCGCAGCGGACGTGGGCGTGGCCATGGGCATCACCGGCACGGAGGTGGCCAAGGGTGCGGCGAAGATCGTGATCACGGATGACAACTTCGCCACCATCGTGAAAGCTATCGAGGAGGGGCGGCTCGTGTATCAGAACCTCAAGAAGGTCGTGCTGTTCCTGTTTGCGACCTCCATCGACGAAGTCGCCATCCTGCTGCTCGCCTTGCTGTGTGGCTACCCGCTGCCGCTGGCGGCAGTGCAGATCCTGTGGATCAACATTGTGACCGAAGGGGCGGTGACGGTGAACCTGATCATGGAGGGGCTGGAGGGCGATGAAATGCGCCGCCAACCCACGCCGAAGAATGAGCAGCTCATTACGGCACCGATGCTGCAGCGGCTGCTGCTCATGGTCATCACCTCGGTGGTGGCGGTCTTTGGTTTCTTCATATGGCGGCAGGCCAGTGGCGCTCCGTTTGCACTGGTGCAGACGGAGACCTTCACACTGGTGGCCGTGACCCAGTGGTTCAACGTTCTCAACTGCCGCAGCGATCTTAAGTCCTCAATCAACTTCGACATCCTTCGCAATCGGTGGCTGGTCGGCGGTCTCCTGATCGGCAACGCTCTGCACGTCCTCGTTATCTACAACGCATCGATGAACCGCATTTTCCACACGGTGCCGATCCCGCTGGCGGACGTCGTTCTCCTGGCAGTCATCGGCAGCAGCGTGCTGTGGATCGAAGAAATCAGGAAATGGCGCGCACGCCGCAAGTGCAACGACGACGAGATCAAGGGGCCGGTTTAGCCTGTTCAATGACCTCAGCGTGATAAATCACCGGCTGCTGCGCACGCTCTCGCAGGAGGCTCTGCACCGCCTCCTCACGGCGTTTGCTGGTGAGCAGGGCAGCGATCTCAGCTTTGGTCTCTGCAAAGCCCGGCAGCCGTGAGGCACGGCGCTCCAGCACGATGATGAGGTGCCAGCCGAGCTGCGTCCGCACCGGCGCGCTGAACTGGCCGATGCTCAGTCCTTTAACTGCGGCGATGAAATCCGCCGGCATGCGCTCCTGCGTGAACCAGCCGAGGTCGCCGCCCACGGTCTTGCTGCGGGCGTCCTCCGAATGTTCCTTCGCCAGTTGCGCAAAGGTCTTCTCCTTGGCCAGAAGCTGGTGCTGAATTTCCTGGATCTCCGCCATGCGGTCCGGCTTCGTTTTGTCAGTCTGCGCGAGGAAAATGTGTGCCGCATGGTGCGCCTGGGGGATGCGCAACTCCTCCTGGTGCTCATCGTACCAATCACGCAGGTCCTGCTGCGTGATTTCTTCGAGGCGAGGCCGAATTTGCGCCGCAATCCACGCCTCATCGAGCTGCACTGCTTCAATCTCCGCCGCCAGCGACTTCGGCGTCAGGTGCTGCGCGGCCAGGCGGCGGGGAAACTCCCCCGCATCGGCAAACTGCCGATGCATCCGCTCCGCCTCGCGCTTCGCTGCGGCTGTGGGTGCCACCGTATTGAGGCCGCTCCTGCTGCGGTCGGCCCGCAGGAGGCGGTCGTCCACCAGATGCTCCAGCGCCTGCCAGCGCGTCTGCGCACGCGCCTCCGGGCCGAGACCGGCCCAGGTTTCATGGCGTTTCCATAGCAGCTCCCGCATCGCCTCCGCCAGTTCCTGCCGCGTGATTGAGAGGCCAGAGACCTCCGCTGCGGCTCCCCCGTCCTGCCGCTGCCCTGCCAGCAACAGCCCATGCAACGGCCCCTTGAAGGCGTACAGATCCGCCAGGAGGTAGCAGACAGCGATGCCGAAAATGGCAAACCGCCACGGGAGGCCCTGGAACGAACGCGACATCAGAAATCCTAGCCTAGGACGGCTCCTGCCGATGGCAAGCCCCTGCTGCGACCGCCCTCCGCAGCCGGTCAAATACAACTTTTCATAATTATCACAAATTAAACCTCGATTTATTTAGTCTTTATCATAAATTTCATACAATCATGACATTCTCAAGGTTCTTTTCTCTGCTTTTCGCGGCTTGGACCGTCACGGCTACGGCTGACACCATCAGCGTGACCGGACTGGACAACAACGGCGATTCACTCGGCCAGTATGTCATCAACGGCCAGACTTACTGGTGGTTTTGCGTCGAGCCCGGCGTGGCTGCTTTGAGCAACCAGACCATCACCGCGCAGACCTATTCGGTGGTGGATGGCTGGACCCTGCAGAACACCGAACGCAATAACATCTACCTGTCTGACCCCCTGTTCTACGCCAGCATCGTGCCGAAGCAGGTCGCCGTGATGGAGTATGTCCTCGATACCTACCTGCCCTGGGACACCCTGGCAGGAGCCTCGGGCCGGTTCATTGAGCAGAGCGGCGACTTCAACAACTTCAACAACAACGACCCCTTCTACAATGCGATGTTCGCCTTGCAGAACTTCCTCGCCCAGACCGAAGGCAAGCCGCCCAAGTCGAACTTCACGGACATGAGCGACTACGTGGACTACTACGCGGGCCTCGGCAATCCCACGGATGACGCCCGCTCCGCCATCTTCCAGAGCATGCTGAGCGACGTCGCCGCCAAGGATGGAGCGGGCTTCTTCGCCACCTACACCGCCCAGCACGGTTACTTTATCGTGAACACCCTGCTGTCTGAATCCGATCCGAACAACTGGCAGGACGGCCTCGTGATCGGCTCCTTCGCGCCAGTGCCAGAGCCCGGCGGAGCACTGCTCATCGCCTGCTGTGGCATTGCGTGGATGATTCGCCGCCGCCGCTGGAATCGGTGAAACGACGCCGCAGGGGGCCTGCTCATTGCCCGACCCGGCGTAACGATTCAAACCACGCCGGAGTGAACTGCGCATCCAGCCTGCCGTAAAAAGGCCACCACCAGCGCCGCCTTCTCTTTGGAAAAATCTCCGGCCCGGCCGCATCCAGGCTGACCACCGGCACATACGGCTGCCCATCCTCGATGGCAGGAGCCAGCACGACGATGCTGAAGCTGAGGAGACAGGTCAAAACAAGGATTTTCGTGGATTCTGGCAACGTCAGTAGGCACGCGATCCTTAAACTGTAAGTAAGTAAACGGCATTGGCGAAACGGGCACGCCTCGCAAAGGCGCAAACTCTCACAGTATCGCGTCGCCATTTTACAAATGCCTGACTTGTGAGTCTATGATCCTTATAGAAAGTGTGCAATCAGCGATAAATCGTTATTCATGTGTGACACTTACACCAGAACCAAGCTTACCAGGGTGCCCTCCAGGCATTGGGCTTGGACGGTGGTTTCCTGCGTAGTTTGGCTGCTCATGCTGCCTGCTGCGGGGCAGGAGCTGCGGCTGGAGATCGTTCCCATGGCCAGCGGGCAGGTGCTGCGATTGAATGAGCCGCTGGCTCCGGGGATAGCCGCACGCGTGACGCGCCTGGACTGCCTGCTCTCGGGATTGGCCTTGCAGCGGCAGGACGGCAGCTGGCTGGAATCGCAGGACTGGTTTGCCTACCTGAGTGCGGCAACGGGGCGCATGACAGCGCAGGGCTCGGGCATCCCTGCGGGCGAGTACCGAGGCCTCCGTTTCCGTATCGGGGTGGATGAGGCCACGAACAAGTCGGACCCGCATCGTTATGCGCCGGACCATGCGCTCAATCCGCAGGTCAATGGGCTGCACTGGGGCTGGCAGGGCGGCTACATTTTCATGGCGCTGGAAGGCCGCTTTCCCCAGGGTGGGAAGGAGGATGGGTTCTCGTATCACATCGCCAATGCGCCGCAGTTGATGACGGTGGAGCTGGCGGTGGATTTTCACGGTGGAAAACCACTTACTTTGGCGCTGGAATTTGATGTACAACGCGTGCTTGAATGTGTCGGATTCAGCAAAGACGGCACCTCCACCCACTCGCGCGAGGGCGATGAACTGGCGGCCAGATTGAAGACCGCCATCGAGCACGCGTTCCGGGTGCGCGGGCTGAGCTATGATGTGTATCAGACCCCCACATTCGCGGGCACTCCCGCTCCCCTGCCCCGTGGCACGCATGCGCTGACGCCGGCGATGACGCAGCGCTTTCCCAAGGTGCAACTGCCTGCCGACAATCCGCTGACGCAGGAAGGCGTGGAGCTGGGCCGACAGTTGTTTCACGATACGCGGCTGTCGATCAACGGCACCCAGTCCTGCGCGTCCTGCCATGATCAAACGCATGCCTTTGCCGATGCGCGGCGCTTCAGCCTGGGTGCGCAGCAGCAGGTGGGAAAACGCAATGCGATGCCTTTGTTCAATCTGGCCTGGCAGCAGGCGTTCTTCTGGGATGGGCGTGCTGCAACGCTACGCGAGCAGGTGCTGATGCCGATTCAGGACGGGCATGAAATGAATGAGACGCTGCCCAACGTCATCACGAAACTCAGTACGGACCCGGAGTGCGTGAAGGCATTTGACCAAGCCTTTGGCTCTGCGGCAATCACGTCGGAGCGCATCGCGAAAGCGCTGGAGCAGTTTCTGCTCACGCTCGTCTCGCAGGAGTCGCGCTTTGACCGTGCGGCACGCAAGGTGGCGGAACTGAGCGAGAGCGAGAAACGCGGGCTGCAGTTGTTTGTGACGGAGTTTGATCCGAAGCGCGGGCTGCGTGGGGCGGACTGCTTTCACTGCCATGGCGGCACGCTGTTCACGAGCCAGGCGTTTGCCAACAACGGCCTGCCGCTTGCAGAGGATGACCTCGGCCGCATGGCGGTGACGCAAAATGCGGCGGATCGTGGCAAGTTTAAAACGCCCAGCCTGCGCAACGTGGCACGCACTGCGCCCTACATGCATGACGGTCGCTTTGCCACGCTGGAGGAGGTGGTGGAGCATTACAGCAGCGGGGTGCAGCACAGCACCACACTGGACCCGATTCTCGCGAAGCACCCGGAAGGCGGCATTCAACTCTCCGCGCAGGAGAAGGCCGATCTGGTGGCCCTCCTCAAGACGCTGACGGATGAAAGCTTCACCGGTGACGCCACCACCACCGCCGCACGATGAAACGTCTGCTGCACGCACTGCTGCTGGCCGGCACCCTGGCCCATGCGGATAATCTGACGCATGAGGAGAGCGATGCGCTGGCCGCCGAGGCGGCAATGCTCGCGCCCCCGGCGCAACTGCCACAGCCGGTGACGCCCACACCGGCACAGTATTCGACCCTTGGCCGGTGGAGTCCGGTCATTGCGTGGACGCCGCACCTACCGGTGACCTGCGCGCAACTGCCCGACGGCCGCCTGCTGACCTTTGCCTCCAGCCAGCGCAGCAGTTTCCCGGTGGGTCACTCCACTTATGCGGCCACCTGGGACTACCGCACCGGGGAATTCGTGGAGATCAACAATCCGCGCCACGACATGTTCTGCGGCGGCGTATCGCTGCTGCCCGATGGTCGTCTGCTGGTGAACGGGGGCAACAACACCATCCGCGACAGCAGCGTGTTCGACTGGCGCACGAATGCATGGAGCGCTGCGGCAGACATGCAGGACCCACGCTGGTACAACACCAGCGTCGCGCTGCCGGACGGCAGCGTGTTCACCGCCTCCGGCTCCGGCGGCAGCGACACGGCAGAACGCTGGCAGGAGGGCAGCGGCTGGACGCGCTACACCAACATCAACTGGGCGCTCGCGACGGACGAAGGCGGCTTTGAATCCATCTGGCATCCGTTCCTGCATGTGGCACCGGACGGCCGCATCGCGCACACCGGACCGACGGACTCCATGCACTGGGTGGACACCACGGGGAACGGGCAGTTCATCAACACCGGCACGACGATTCCAGGGGGCTACTATCCGAAGGATGGGGCGGTGGTGATGTTTGGCCCCGGCAAGATCCTGCAATCCGCAGGCCGCACCCTGGGAGGAGCCCCCACGAACCTCGCCTACGTGGTGGACATCAACGGCAGCACGCCCACGGTGACGCCGACCAGCAGCCTCAAATATACGCGCACCTTTGCCAATGGCGTGGTCCTGCCCACGGGCGAAGTCATGGCCGTCGGCGGCAACACTTCGCAGATCAAATTCAGCGATGAAGGCAGCGTGCTGACACCGGAAATCTGGAACCCTGACACCGGCACTTGGCGCAATGCCGCCGACATGCAGGTGCCGCGCAACTACCACTCGCTGGCCATCCTGCTCCCCGACGGCAGGGTCTGGTCCGGCGGCGGCGGACTGAGCGGCAACTCCGCCGACCATCAAGATGCGCAGATCTACACCCCGCCCGTGCTCTTCAATGCTGTCGGCACGCCAGCGGCACGGCCTGAGATCAGCGAGACGCCGGAGGTCATTGGGCCGGGCATGAAGTTCACGGTACGCGCCACCGCTGGGATGCAGCGCTTCACGTTCATCAAGCTGGCCGCGCTCACGCACAGCGTGACGAGCGATCTGCGCTTCATTGAACTACCGTTCACCGAACCCACACCTGGTGCCTACAGCGTGCATGCGCCCGCCAATGCCAATGTGCTGACACCGGGCTACTGGATGCTGTTTGCCATCGCGCCCGAGGGCCCGTACTCGGTTGCCAAAACCGTGCTGGTGGACGCCACGCTCACGGACTCCATCAGCAATCCTGGCGCGCAAGTCAGCACCGTGGGCAGGGCTGCGGTGAGCGTCAGCATCAATGCCCATGGTTACAGTCCGGCTTCACGAGTGTTTTCCGCCAGCGGGCTGCCCCCTGGGATTGCGCTTGATCCCGCGACCGGCCTCATCTCCGGCACACCGGCGAACGTCGGCCGCTACAGCGTGACCGTCACGGTCAATGACGCCATTCTTGAGCCTGCGTCTGTCACGTTCCTGTGGACGGTGCATTCCGATCTGCAGCTTGCCCCGCTGGCGCATGCGCCCGTGCCGACGGGCAGCGCCTTTGATTTCACCGTCGCCGCCAGCGGCAGCGCCAGTCCGGAATTTCAATGGGACTTTGGCGACGGCACGCCAGCCACGGATTTCAGCAACAGCCCGAAGACCCGCAAAACGTACGCCACGCCCGGACGCTATCTCGTGACGCTCACCGCACGCGATGACACGGGCAGCGTGGTCACCACCAGTTTTCATCAGGCGGTGCATGCGCCGCTCACGCCCATGCGCCCCACTGTTTCCAGCAGCATCGCCTACCAGGTGCGCAACGGTGCCAATGCGCGGCTCTGGGTGGTGAATCCGGATCAGGACAGCGTCACCGTCTTTGATGCGGTAACACGCACGCGCAGCGCCATCATCAGCACCAGCAGGGCACCGCGCAGCGTCGCCATCGCCCCGGACGGCAAAGCTTGGGTGGTGAACAGCGAAAGCGGCAGCCTCACCATCATAGGCACGAACCTCAGCGTGGTGCAGACGATTCCGCTGCCACGTGGATCGCGGCCCTTTGCCGTCGTGTTTGATCCTGCGGGCACCGCCGCCTATGTGTCACTGCAAGACAGTGGCAGGGTGCTGAAGCTCAATCTCGCTGCCCCCACGCAGATCCTGGCGAGCGTCGCGGTCGGCAGCAGTGTGCGGCATCTCTCCGTCAGTGCGGATGGGACGAAGGTCTTTGCCACGCGATTCATCACACCACTGCTGCCTGGCGAGGAAACGGCCAACGTGATCACGCAGAACGGAGCGACGAAGTATGGCGGCGAGGTCAGCGTGATCGATGCCGGAAGCATGACCGTCAGCAACACCCTCATCCTCGCCCACAGCGATGAGGAAGACAGCTCCATCGCCGGGCGCGGCATTCCCAACTATCTCGGCCCTGCGGTGATCAGCCCCGATGGCACGAATGCGTGGGTGCCGTCCAAGAAGGACAACATCAAGCGCGGGATGCTGCGGGATGGCAAACCGCTCACGCATGACAGCGCCGTGCGCAGTATCACCTCGCGCATTGACCTGACCACCGGGAGCGAAGACTTCGCCGCCCGCATTGATTTCAATGACGCGGGCATCGCCAGCACGGCAGCGTACGATCCCACCGGCATGTATCTCTTCACCGCGCTCGAAGGCAGCCGCGAAGTGGCCGTGGTGGACGCCTGGAACCGGCGCGAACTGCTGCGCTTCAGCGCCGGACGCGCACCGCAGGGCGTGGCAACCTCACCGGATGGGCGCAGGCTGTACGTCCACAATTTCATGGACCGCAGCGTGACCGTTCACGATGTCAGCGCGATCATCAACGGTGCCGAAACCACGCCGCAGACAACTGCCCTGCTGAACTGCATCAACACGGAGAAGCTGCCCGCGAATGTGCTGAAGGGAAAACAGTTCTTCTACGACGCACGCGACCAGCGCCTGGCGTTGCAAAAGTACATCAGTTGCGCGTCCTGCCACAACGATGGCGATCAGGATGGCCGGGTGTGGGACTTCACCGGATTCGGTGAAGGGCTGCGCAACAGCATCTCCCTGCGCGGCCACGCCACGCACGGCCCCTCACACTGGGCTGGCAACTTCGATGAGGTCCAGGACTTCGAAGGCCAGATCCGCAGCTTTGCCGGAGGGCTGGGACTGATGAGTGACACCGCCTTCCACAGCGGCACACGTGAACAACCGCTGGGCGATGCCAAGGCCGGTGCCAGCGCCGATCTCGATGCGCTGGCCGCCTATGTGACCTCGCTCACCACCACAGGCGGCAGTCCGAATCGCAGCAGCAATGGCACACTCACCGCAGATGCGGTGGCGGGGCAGCAGATCTTTCGTGCGCAAAACTGCGCGGCCTGCCATGAGGGCACCCGCTTCACCAACAGCGCGCTCAATGTCTTCGCGAACATCGGTACGATCAAACCTGCCAGCGGGCAGCGGCTGGGCGGCCCGATCGCCGGACTGGATGTGCCCACGCTGCGCGGACTGTGGAGCACCGCACCGTATTTGCACGATGGCAGCGCTGCGACTCTCAGTGATGCGGTGCGGGCCCACCAGGGGGTGCTGCTGACAGACAGCGAGCTGTCTAAAGTCGTGTCTTTTCTCTCTCAAATTGACGACGCAATCGTGCACGCACCCTCACCTTTGCGAGTACAACTAGCCACCGCCAGCAGCAGTGTGAACGCTTCGTTTCCCGTGACCGGCGTTTTGAGCGAGGCGGCCACCGGATTCACTGTGAACGACATCGGCATCACGGGCGGCACGCTGCGTGGCTTCAAAAGCTCCGGCACAAGTTTCAGCTTTTATGTGGAGCCCACGGCGGCGCAAGTGAGCATAGCCATCGCCGCCAATGTGATGAGCGATGCCACCGGGCTGGGCAACCTCGCCTCCAACGTGCTCAATCTGACGAACACCAGCGATGTGACGCGGCCGGTGATCACGCTGGCCACCACGGCAAGCACGGTGAGCAGCGCCTTCGAGATCCGCGTCTTGGCCAGTGAAACGATCAGCGGATTGACCGCTGCTGATTTCACCGTGACCAACGGCAGCGCAACCAACCTTAGCGGCAGCGGCGCGAACTACACCGCCACCATCGTCCCGGCAGCGGCAGGCCGGGTGACCGTGCAACTGCCTGCTGAAGCAGTCACGGATGCGGCTGAAAATGGCAGCCTCGCGTCCAACCGGCTGAGCGTCGTGTATGCACCAGTCAACGATACACCGCTCACGGTTACGCTGGCCACAGCGACGACAGAGGTGAGCGGCACTTTCGATGTCAGCGTGACCTTCAGCGAGAGTGTCTCCGGCGTGACCTTGAACGACTTCATCGTCACCAACGGCAGTGCAACGGCACTCAGCGGCAGCGGCTCCGAGTATGTTGTGGTGGTCACGCCAACGGCGGATGGTGCCGTGACGATTCAATGCGCGGCCAATGCCGTCCGTAACAATGCAGCTTCGGACATCCTGAGCGTGAACTACACCGTGCCGGTTGATCCCGCGCCTGCGGTGCTTCTTACGGCTGACTCTGGCAGCTTCATCGTGAATGCGCAGTTCAGCGAAGCCGTCACGGCGGTCGATGCTGCCGATTTCATCGTCACCAATGGCAGCGTGACCGGACTCAGCGGCAGCGATTCACTGTGGATCGCCACGATTCAACCGGCCGCCGCCGGTGATGTGAGCGTGCGACTGCCCGCCAATGCGGCACAGGATGGTGCGGCGCAGGGCAACCGTGCTTCGAACACGCTGATCATTGCGTTTGATCCACCTGCGCCGGTGAGCGCGAAGATCAATTTTCAAAACACTGGTGCACCGACACCGAATGGCTACTGCGCGGATGCTGGCGGCGTCTTTGCCGAACGCAATGGTCTCAGCTTTGGCTGGAACAACGACCACAGCGCGCAGGGGCGTGACCGCAATGCGGTGACTGACCAGCGGCAGGACAGCTTCATCCGCATGCAGGCCGGGGCGAAGTGGGAGATGGCGGTGCCGAATGGTGAATACGACCTCATCCTCAGCGTGGGCGATGCGACTGCGTCCAGCACCAACACGCTGAACGTAGAAGGCACTGCCGTCTGGAGCGCAACTGCGTGTGCCGCAGGTATGTTCCAGGTGAAATCTCTGCGCGTGCTGGTGGCCGATGGCCGCCTGACGCTCGACAATGGCCGCGCTGCTGATCGCGCCACCGCGTTGGATTACATCGACATCACGAGCGTCAGCAGCACGCCGCCGGCAACGCCCCACGGACTCGCCGCAGATTACTTTGCCGGGATCAACTTTGATCAGCTCCGCTTCAGCCGCACCGACCGCAGCATTGATTTCCGCTGGAGCGCCGCCGCGCCTGATGCGCGCCTGCCCTCGGACAATTTTAGCGTGCGCTGGCAGGGCGCCGTGATGCCGCGCCACAGCGAACGCTATTCATTCGCCACCACGAGCGACAATGGCGTGCGGCTGTGGGTGAACGGACAACTGCTCATCAACCACTGGAATAAACATGCCGAGGAAACGAACACGGCTGAGATCGACCTCCAGGCCGGTGTGCCGGCCACGATTCAACTGGAGTTCTTTGCCAATGATGGCGACGCCGTGGTGCGCCTGCTGTGGGCCAGCACGAGCCAGCCGCTCGAAGTCATCCCTGCTGACCGCCTACTAATCCATGCCAGCGGCCAGCCCGCCACGCCTTACCCGTCCACGTTTGCAGCATGGCGCGCCAGCGGACGCAGCAACGGCCCGCAGAGCAACGCCAGCACCAATGCTGATGGCGATGATCTGCCAGACCTGCTGGAGTATGCGCTGGGAGGCAGCGCCGGGAGCGGCATCAACGCGGGTGACGTGCTGCGACTGACGACGCAGAGCGGCCACGTCAGCGCCAGTGTGGTGCGCCCGCAGGGCATGAGCGATTTGAACTGGGTGCTCCAAGGCAGTACGGACTTGAAAACCTGGACAGCGCTGAACCTCACCGCCGCCGTCAGTGACAACGGTGATGGGACTGAGACGCTGCGCTGGGAAAATGTGGAGGCGGTGGCTGGCATGGTGCGCCTGCAGGTGCAGTGCACGAGCACGGGCGACGCGGCAGCCACCACCCCTTTTGCCTGGCAGCAGTGGAGCACGCAGAGCGGCACGCAGTCCGTCGGTGTGAATGTGGTGAACACGCCGGTGTTCGCCGGCTACGCACACTCCGCCAACGGCAGCGCGCTGTACCTTGCGGATGCCTCGTATCTGCCAGGTGTGGTGGATGCGGATGCGCATTACTATGTGGAGATCACCGATGGCGCGCATGCTGGCCAGCATTGGGATCTCGCCCACATCGGCGACCGGGCGCTGGTCATCGACACCGAGTCAGCCAACAATACGCTGGCTGAACTGCCCGCCGACCTCGGCGGCGCACGCATCGCCGTACGCAAGCACATCACGCTGGGTCAGGTGTTTGACAAAAGCGTGCTGCGCGGCGGCAACGGTCCTGCCAGCGCCGATCAGGTGCAGTTTCTGAGCGCGAGCGGTTCCCGCACCTACTGGCTGCTGCAAGCGGGCGCCTACCATCAATGGATTGCGGCGGGAGATGCCACGCTGAAGAGCGCCGACGACCTCATCATCGCCCCCGGCACGGGAGTGATGCTGAAAAGCAGCAGCCCGACACCCCGCACGCTGATCGTGGCCGGACAGGTCCGCACCACGCCCTTTGCGCGGCTGGTGGCCCCTGGTGCCAGCCTGTGCGCCAATCCATGGCCGCTGGCGGCATCTCCGGCGGGTTTGAACATGACCCGTGCCGCCGTCTTCACCGCCACCACGAATCCCGCGACCGCCGATGCGCTGCAGTTTTGGAAAGGCGACAGCCAGCCGGGGGGCAGCGGCTACGAGGTGTCCTGGTTTTTCCAAAGCCCCCGGAGTGCCGCCTGCTGGGTGTCCACGCGCGATGCGACCCTGCGATCACAGAATGATCTGCTGCTGTTTAAGGCGGGGCGTGCGGCGACTCTTAATCGTCGCAGCACTGCCAGCAGT
>Ga0114968_10002722_pt1 | contig 13374 bp, 12 predicted proteins | sample M_130807_EF_Meta_FD_87020 | JGI IMG/M metagenome (GOLD analysis project Ga0114968, IMG submission 87020) | Freshwater microbial communities from Lake Montjoie, Canada to study carbon cycling - M_130807_EF_MetaG | ecosystem: Environmental > Aquatic > Freshwater > Lake | place: Lake Montjoie... | reverse complement strand
CGAGGGGTAGGTGGTCGTTGGCTTGCAGCAGGGGGATAGGATATGCCGGGGGCAGGGATTGTGAGAGGTCGTACCGACTGAGAATTCCGAACGGAACGGAGGGATATTTTTCAGCGAGAAGGAGGAGGGAACCGCTTCGATCCTCGCCAGACCAGATCAGATCCGTCAGCAGGACGGAAGCATAAAGGCCGTTTTCGAGGGTGGATTGGAGGGTCTCGAAATCGGTGATGGGGTGGATCGTAGTCCCGGGGAAGAAATCTAAAATCAGAGCGGAGAATTCGGCCAGGGAGGAGGGATCTTCCTGAGCCAGAAGAATCGTGGGCACGATTCAGATTGTGCTCAAGAAGCCGACGAGACGGAAGGGGACATTTTCAAGGGCTAAGGCGAAGATGAGGATAAAGAGACGGGACGAGGATGATAAGCAAGTGCCAGGCGGTGGATGGCGTAGGCAGCACCGAAGCCGTTGTCGATATTGACCACGGTGATGCCTGGGGCACAGGAGTTGAGCATACCCAGAAAGGCGGTCAGGCCTTGGAGGTGGGCCCCATAACCCACCGAGGTAGGAACCGCCACGAGCGGAAGGCCGACCAGTCCACCCAACACACTGGGAAGGGCGGCTTCCATGCCAGCCACCACGATGAGGGCATCGTGGGAACGCAGGGCGGGGAGATGGCGGAGGGTCCGATGCAGCCCGGCCACACCGATGTCATAGAACCGTGCCGGGCGGTGCCCTAAAAACTCCAGCGTGGCAAAAGATTCCTCGGCGACGGGATAATCGGAGGTTCCTGCGGCGCAGATGGCGACCCGGAAAGAGCGCAAAGTGTATCCAGATCGGGATTTCTGTGGCCTTAGGGTGAAAGTGCGGGCGCTGGGGTGGTATTTGCCTTTTGGAAAAATCTTTCTGAGCTGTCGGCCTTTCTTTTCATCCAGCCGGGTAATGAGCACAGGTTGATTTTGGGAAAGCATTCTCCGGGAGATAGCCTGGATTTGGGAGACCGTCTTGCCGGCTCCGTAAATGATTTCCGGAGCACCAAGTCGGCCCATGCGGTCCAGATCCACCTCGGCGAAAGCCTTAGGCAAGTCCGTTAGACGTCGGCGAAGTTTCGCCATGATGGATTCAGGCAAGGGCGGATTGGAGTCGGGGCAGGAGTTCCTCGATGGAGAGGCGCTCTTGTTTCATGGAGTCACGATGACGGAGCGTCACGGTGTCCTTTTGACCGGCTAGGGGGCCCTCCTTGGCGCCCTCCAAGGTTTCGAAATCCACGGTGATGCCAAAGGGGGTGCCAATTTCGTCCTGTCGGCGGTAGCGGCGGCCGATTGCGCCTGATTCATCGTAAAAGACAGGGAAGTGTTGACGGAGGGAAGCGCTGAGGGCTTTGGCTTTTTCGACTAGTTCCGGCTTGTTTTTGAGCAGAGGGAAAATGCCGGTTTTGATCGGGGCCATTTTGGGATGGAATCGTAAGACGACGCGGGTCTCCTTGGCGCCTTTTTCATCGGTGACCTCCTCTTCTTCATAGGCCTCACAAATCAGGGCGAGAGTGGTGCGATCAACCCCGGCGCTGGGTTCGACCACGTGGGGGATGAATTTTTCCCGGGTTTCTTCATCAAAGTATTCTAACGGCTTGCCGCTGGCTTCTTGGTGCTGTTTCAGATCGTAATCGGTCCGGTAGGCGATGCCCTCAAGCTCCTCGGTGCCAAAAGGGAATTCGTAAAGAAGGTCGTAGGTGCCTTGGGAATAGAAGGCGCGATCCTTATCCGGCACGTCGTAAACCGTAATTTTTTTACGGGGGATGCCGATGGATTCGTACCAAGCCAGGCGGTCTGCCAGCCACTGTTCAAGCCACTTTTTCCCCTCGGCCGGTCGAACAAAGAATTCGACCTCCATTTGTTCAAATTCACGGGAGCGGAAGGTGAAATTGCGGGGGTTAATCTCGTTGCGAAATGCCTTACCGATCTGGGCAATACCAAAAGGCAGTTTTTTGCGGGAGACTTCTAGGATGTTTTTGAATTGGACGAACATGGCTTGGGCGGTTTCCGGGCGGAGGTAGGTGAGGTTGCGTTCGTCCTCCACCGGGCCGACATAGGTTTTGAACATTAGATTGAATTGACGGGGCTCGGTAAGCTCCCCCCCACAGGCGTTGACCATCTTGCTGGGCCTTTGTGGGCATGGGGTGGTGGCGATCTGGTCGGCTCGGAAGCGGCCTTTGCAGGTCTTGCAGTCGATCATGGGGTCGGTGAAGGTGGCTTCGTGGCCACTGGCCTTCCAGACGGAACGGCTCATCAAAATGGCTCCGTCCATCCCCACAATGTCATCGCGAATCTGGGTCATGGAACGCCACCAGTTGTCCTTGAGGTTGCGTTTGAGCTCGGCGCCGAGCGGCCCGTAGTCCCAGGCCCCGTTGAGGCCGCCGTAAATTTCGGAGGATTGAAAAATGAAACCGCGGCGCTTGCAGAGCGCTACGATCTTTTCCATGCGGTTATCAGACATAAAAGGATTTTGTGATTCTAGAAAAAGAGTTGTTAGCGATGATTGGGTCGGATGAACACCCCAATATTCGGCACCTTGCGGAAGGCGGTTCGTCTCCGACCTCCAACTACGGGATCGGTTCGGCGCTGGTTGCAGCGGCTGGCAGGGATGATTTTATTTTTCTTTTTGGCATCTCTGTTATTGGGTCGGGTGGTAGGGGTTCCGCAGGCATGGAAAGACCGTTTGGTTCGGGAGTTGGCTTCGCGGGGATTGGAGGTCGATGCGCGAAAGATCACCCTGGATCCGTTGGGAGGGTTGGTGGCGAGGGATCTGGTGGTGTATCGGGATGCCGGGAGGAGGGAGGAGCGTTTGAGGGTGGGGCGGGTGGAGCTTTCCCTGAACTGGCTGGCATGGAAAAAAGGCGAACCTTTTTTGTCCGGAGCGCGTTTGCGGGATGCCCATATCGATTGGCCTTTGGGGGAAGGGGTGGAGGCCCAGGCGAGGAGGGTGGAGGCGGTGATTGAATTTCGACCCGGGGAGATCCGCTTTCAAAGGCTGCGTGGGCAGGTGCTTGGCTTTGACCTGGATTTGCAGGGCCGGGTGGGTACGGAGCAAGGACGATTGGCGGCTCCGCAGGTGTACCCCATGGCCGCCACTTGGCGAACTCTGGAGAAGGTGCTGAGGGATTTGGGCGGGCCGGCCCCCAAGATCCAGTCCGAGTTCAGTGTGGAAATCGGGCGTCCGGACCTGAATAAAGCGGAGATCCTCATGACGGGTAACCGAGCTGTCTGGCGAGGAGTCCATTTGAAGGAGTTGGAACTGCGGGCAACTCTAGCAGAGGGGGCGGCCCGGCTGGAAAAATTCCACATAGGGTTAGAGAGGGGATCGATTGAGTTGGTGGGGTGGGCGGATTTTGTCGGTGGCCGGGCGGCGGTGGATTACACGGCAGACGCCGACCTTTCGCTCTTTGCGCCTGCGGCGGGAAGTATGGAAATGGCCCTGAGGGCATTCCATTGTCAAAACCCACCGCAGATCACCGGAAAGATCGAAATGGATTGGCTGCATGCCCCGGGATTTCTTTGGCAAAGCCGGTTGGAGATCGGAGAATTTCGGCTGGGATTGGCCCCTTACCGCTCTTTGATCATTCCGTGGGTTTCGGATGGCAAAAGATGGATGATTCAGGGCATGAAAGTGGAGGCCGTTTCCGGGGGTGGGATGGAAGGGAAGTTAACGTTTGATGGCAAAGCTGAGCTGAAGGGTAATCTGAAAAGCGATTTGGATCCCAAGGGGTTGGCCCCCCTGTTCGGTCCAGGTGGGGTTCCTTTTTGGAATAGCATCGATTTCTTGTCGGCACCCAAAATTGATTTTCGGGTAACCGGTGCGGGCCTTAGCCCCGATCTGATCCGGCTCGACGGAAAAGTGGAAGCGGGTCCTTTCCGTTACAAAAGAGTAGAAATTTCTGATCTGACCGGGGATTTTGCCTTTGCCACGGGGGAACTGAAGGTCGAACACCTGCAGGTTCATTCCGGAGGAGGAACGGGTACGGGCGAGGTGGATTATAATCTAAATCCCAACAGCGTAGCGTTTCACGGGGTTCATTCGACCCTGCCCATTCGAGAGTTTTGTCCGGTGTTTGGTGAGAAATTCAGGAAAACGATGGAACCCTACGAATTCGTGGACCGTCCTGCCGTGACGCTTGATGGGAAAGTTGATCTGGAGGCAAAGGGGGGATCCCAGATCAAGGCAACGGTGAAAACCAAGGAGGGGTTGAGTTACAAAGTGGCCGGCAAGTCTCTCCGTTTTCAAAACGTAGATGTTCAGGTGCAAGTCGACGGCCGAAAAGTGACGGTGAAAACCGCCCCACATGCCCCGGGAAACGTGATGGGAGGCAAGGTGAAGGTGGAAGTGGTGGTGAACGGGGGAAGCAAAACGCAATCGACCAACATCGAACTTCTGGATGTCAATTTCGAACCCTTGGTGCAGACGTATTTTGGGAATTCCGGTTATACCGGAAGGCTCGATGGCACGATCACGCTGGATGGAACCTCGGAAAACTGGAGAAAATGGACCGGGAAGGGAAAACTGGAGGTGCGGGACGGCTCTTTTCCCGGATTAGGGGCCTTTGAGAAAGCGATGAATGCCCCTGCGGAGTGGGTGGGGTTGACGGATCAGAATGCCGAAATGGATTTTGAATTGGGCGAGGGCAAACTCTTGGTCAGTCGCCTTGATATCGAATCGGCCCTCGTGATCACCACCGGGCACGGGACGTACGACATCGTGAACGACCAACTGGAAAACTTTCTGATGCGGCAAAATCTACGAGGGCCTGCCGGGGTCCCCTTCTTTCTGGTCAGTCAGATGTTTCAGTACGAGGGGAACGGGTCCCTCAAAAATCCTGTCTGGAAGCCACGCAATTTTGACGATGAAAAAAAATAAGACCACGCTTACCGCTCGAAGCCGCTGTGGTTTGCACACCTCGACGGCGGGTGGCCTAGGGGAAATGTTGAAGCGGGCCGGGGCGCTGGGGGAGGACGCGGCCCAGATTTTCGTAAAGAGCAATCGTCAATGGGGGATGGGCAAATTGCCGGAAGAAGAGAGGGAAGAATTTGTGCAAGGCAAACGGGCCATGGATCTCTGGGTTTGTGCCCATGCGGGTTATCTGGTGAACACGGCGGGGCAGGTGGAGATTCGGAAAAAATCCATCACTTCCCTGGCGGAGGAAATCCGCAGGGCCGAGGAATTGGAGCTTGAGGCCGTGGTGGTGCATTGTGGCAGTCGGGGAGATGTCCCAGCCATCCAGGCAGTGGCAAGGGCCGTAGAGGGTTTTTTGGAGGCACTGGAGCGATCCGGAACCACACGCATTCGGTTGGCACTGGAAAATTCGGCCGGACAGGGGAGTTGCCTGGCAAGCGGGATTCAAGAGTGGGGGGAGATGGTGAACGGGTTGCCCGGCAAGAGGAGGGCCGCCTGTCTGGATACGGCGCATGCCTTTGCCGCCGGATTCGATTTGCGGGCGGAGAAGGGCCGGGAAGATTTGTTGGATGCTTGTACACGATGGGTGGGGTTGGATCTTCTAGCCGTACTGCACGCTAACGATTCCAAAACGGATTGCGGCTCCCAAGTGGATCGGCACGAACATCTCGGGCATGGAAAAATCGGGCCCAGGGGTTTGCGGGCCTTTTTGTCCGATCTGAGATGCAGGGGAATCCCTCGGATCGGTGAATTGCCTCCCGGGGAGAAAGAAGATCGGGAGAATCTGGCGTTTTTACGAAGTTGTAGCGGCGCGAGTTAAGTTTGTTCAAACCTTCCTGGAAATGCTAAAACCCAAAGTATGAAGGCATCCGATCTCCGGGGGATTTTGACTTACATCCCTAGTTTCCGGGACAAGCTCTTCGTGCTCAGCGTGGACAGTGCCGTGCTGGAGGACGAACGGGCGGCGAGTCTCTTTCTCGATATTTCTGTTCTCCGAAGCCTGAACATTCGGGTGGTGTTGGTGCACGGAGCCAGTGCCCGGATTAAGAAGATGGCTTCAGAGATCAAATTGAAGCCCACGAATCTGGATGGTTTGGGCGTAACGGATGAGGCCACCCTTAAGGTTTCGGAGCGGGCAGCGAATTCCTACAGCCATGACATCCTGCAAAGTTTGGCGGATGCCGACCTTCGGGGAGCCGTGACCAACGCCATCATTGCTCACCCGGCCGGCATTCTGGGGGGTGTGGATCAGCAATGGACGGGGCGGGTTGAGCGGGTAGACACCCGGTTTCTCGAGGCCTTGTTGGAGAATGGCATTATTCCGGTGATCCCTCCAATGGGGGTGGACGGAGACGGGCGGACCTACCGGGTGAATTCCGACGGTGTGGCGTTGGAGGTGGCTGAGGCCTTGAAGGCGGAGAAACTGATTTTCCTGACAGGGGGAGGGGAGTTGCCGATGAACGGGAAGAAGCCGGCCCAGCTTTCGGTGGAAGAGGCTTCGGAGTGGTTGAAGAAAAAGAAGGGGGATTTGAGTGGAGAGATGGCATCAAAACTGGAACACGGTCTGAGGGCGTGTCGGGAGGGGGTGAGCCGGGCGCATATTTTGAATGGCTTGGAGGACGATGCCTTGTTGGAAGAGCTCTTTTCCAGTGAAGGAGTGGGCACAATGATTTATGCCGATGAGTACACGGAGATCCGGAAGGCTTTGAAAAAGGATGTCCGGTCGATCATGCGACTCATCGGGAATTCCGTGGCTTCCGAGGAGTTGGTCCGGCGGACCCGGGGAGAGGTCGCGGCGGCCATTGGGGACTACAGCGTGTTTGAAATCGACGGAAACATGGTGGGGTGTGTTGCCGTGCAGGGGCTGGAGGGAAAAACGGCGGAAATGGGATGCCTGTTTGTGGCCTCGGGACACGAAAATGCAGGTATCGGAAGGAAGCTAATGCTTTATGCGGAAAACCGGGCCAAGGAGATGGGTATGAAACGGTTGCTCGCTCTCTCTACGCAGGCTTTTAATTACCTGCAAAGCAAAGGGGGTTTCAACGAGGGTACCGTGGAAGTGTTGCCAGCTGCTAGGAAGTCCGCCTATGAGGCCAGTGGGCGAAACTCTAAAATTCTCTACAAAGACCTAGTTTAATCGGACGGTGGGCGAAAGCAGGCGAGGAGGGTGATGCCTGCGACCAACAGAATCATGCCGATCATCTGGTAAAGGGAGAGACGGCGAATTTCCTGACGAAAGATCAAGCCGACCAGAATCGGGCCGGCGACAATCAGGGTATTGGTGAGGCTGGAGGCGATAGCCAGACCGAAATGTCGACCGACATAGCCAAATGACAGAAAGACCAAGGGGGAAAGAAGAATGGTTCCGAAAAGGATAGAGAGATTTTTTTTCTCCCACCAAAGCGTTCCCAATGTGTCGGTCAGAGTGCTGAGCAGGGCACAAAGAATCACCGCCGCCCATGGCGATAGGAGCAGGTTTTTCATCCCGGGGGCCAACTCAGATGGCGTCCGGCGAGAAGGTGGAGATGCAGATGGGGCACGGTTTCGCCTCCGTCGGGGCCGTTGTTGATGACCAACCGGTAGCCGGTTTTTTCAAGCTGAAGTTGACGACTGACCCGCTGGGCGGCGGCGAAGAGTTGGCTGAAAACAGGATGATCCTCCGGTGGAACGGCCGCATGGCGGGCATGATGTTTTTTCGGGATCAAAAGAATATGGACGGGCGCTTGCGGGTTGATATCCCGAAAGGCCAGAATTTGTTCATCCTCGTACACGATGTCAGCAGGCACCTCGCGATCGATGATGCGCTCAAAAATCGTCTTGGCCATGGGGCCGACTACCAGATGGTCAGTTCAAGGAGGGAGGGGCTGAGGGTCTGAGCCCGGGCACGGATAAAATGCACGATCTCGTCATTCAGTCTCTGACAGGAGGTCCGCCAAGATGCGGAGCCAGTCAGGGAGAGTACGCAGGAGCGGAGGCCTTCCAAGCGGAGCACGGAGGCGAGGGTGGAGACTTTTTCGTCCACAAGAGCGGCCAAGCGGTGATAAAAAAGGATTTCTAGTGGGGCTTCGCGGGCGAGGGCGGCCAGGTTGATCGAGGGGGCGGAGGTGACCAATTCAAAATGGCGGGCGATGGCCGGGCATCCGATCCCTTCCAAGGAACGGCGGAGGATGAGTTCCAGGGTGTCCCGCTCAATCTTCGGCCGGGCGAAGTCGTGACGCAGATAGTAGAGAACCGCTTGGGCGACTTCCGGGGCGATTGGCCACTGCTGGTGGCCGGCCCGAGCGGCCGCTTTTTCAAGGGAGATGATCAGCCACGACTCGTTAAGACGGGTCGGCGAGGCTCCCGGAATGGAAACCAAGGGTAGCGGGGCGTCGCTATTGGGCTTATCGGGCACTGAGGCTTTTGACTTCGCTGACAAAGTCCCTGACATCGCGGAATTGGCGGTACACCGAGGCAAAGCGGACATAGGCGACCTCGTCCATTTTTTTCAGGGCATCCATGATCTTTTCGCCAATAGCGGTAGTAGGAATTTCCCGGCCATATTTCTGCTCCAACTCCTCCATGATTTTATCAACGGCTTTTTCAATGACTTCGGGGCTGACCGGCCGTTTTTCGCATGCTTTTTGGAAGCCAAGGACAAGTTTTCGGCGATCAAAGGGTTCGTAACGTCCATCCCGTTTGACGGCCCGAAGATCTTCCCGCTCAATCTCTTCGTACGTTGTGAATCGGTAGTTGCAGGAGAGACACTCGCGACGACGCCGAACAACGGCTCCGTCTTTCCAGGGCCTGGAATCGATTACTTTATCTTCTTCGATATTGCATTTTGGGCATTTCATACAACTCCTTGTGTTGCGCCGAAACTACAAGTAGGCGGTGTGGGGTCAATTAAATTTTAGATATAAAAACTTATTTTAGCGTATTAAGTTGTTTTCGTAGAGGTAAGAAAACAGATCTGAAGAATGGAAATAGAACTTAAGTTTTAAAATATTCACAATCAATGATATGGAATCGAATTATCATACTTAAACCTATGGGTTTTTGGGTGATTGCGGATTTCCCCAAATCCATTGGGTTTCCGGTGTGGGGATTGCTTAGTTTAGTGAGAGTGTGAGGAGGGGGGGGATTCTTGGCCGGTGGTGCGGCTATGGCGGATTCCTTCGGAAACGATCAACCAGATGACGATGCCACCGCACAGTGCAAAGGCGGCTAGCAAAAAGAGCAATCCCAATCCAGTGCGTGCTTCGTCCATGGAAAGAGGTTAAAGGAGAAGGAAGTAGTTTGTCATCCTCGGAATCAGGGAACGATTGCTCCGATATCTCCTTGGGATATGGCACGAGCCTCTTCGATTGTGATCCAGCGCTCGGCAAATTCAGGTCCCCATGAGTCGGAGGTGGCGAGTTCGCCTGTTTTGCGGTTTAAACCAATCAGAAGGCAAACGTGGCCATTATTAAGATTCTTTTTGATCGATCGAGCAGCTTTTCGTTTTTCGGCAAGAGTTTTGATCCAAGACTCGGGATCGGACTCGGTCCGTTGCCGTAGTCGGGACGAGAGGTCGTGATCAAGCTTTTCATCGACAACCATGGCCCATGTGAGGGGTATGCCTTTTTCAAAAAAGGTTTCGAGTTTAGAAAGATCCAGGGAGGGGGAAACCGAGGTGATGGATCTTCCGTAGCTGGCGGCAAGAGCGCGGGCTGAGTTTTCCATCGCGATTGTTGAGGTGCCTCCGCCCACATCCGTGTGTCCGAGAAGAGCAAGTAGATAGAGATCCGCAGGAACGCCGGCGTAGAGGAGGACTCGGGTATAAGTCGCAGGAACACAAAATCCTTTTGGCCCTTGGTCCACCATGGGAATGTTTTGAATGATCAAGTCTCCGTTGGGGCGGTGAACCACATTGTTTTTCATTCTCTCGCGCATCGCCGAGTCGGAAATCCGGCTTGTTTTTCCGCCTTGGTCTGCGGACGAGGACGGAAGGATTCGAACGACGCAGTACTCTCCAGGTCGTTCGGTCAGTAGGAAGGCTGTTCCTTGATAGTTCCATCGAAGGGGGAACTCCCGAGCTTTGCCAGCCTCTCCAAAGCCTTGGGTGGAGGGTTTTCCAAGTTGTTCTGAAATGTTTTTCTTTAAGATATCGTAATCAGCTTGGATCAGTCGCTTGATTTCGGTGATATCCTTGAGAGAGGCATTTGCAGCAGCGTTGGCACGGAGGTAGGTGCTTGCTGAGTCGCCTTTATTGGCAAACATAATGGTGAGCTGATCGGGGTGATCTTCACTTGCTATCAGAGAGATGGATTTTGGGCGGGCCCCTAACAGCTCGGGCCCTTGATCGATATAAACTCGATAACTCGACTGATATTTCGTTTCGGATTCAACCGGAAGTTGTAAAGATTCGGCCCATGATTTGGCGGTGGTATGTTCCCAGCCCGCAGGAGGGATGAGGGGCAGGCCGAAGTCAGGTTTTGCCGACTCTTCCGATTTAAGACAGAAGGATAGCCCGAAAAAAGTTAAGAGGAGAAAACCAAAGCCTAGTGAAAAACTTCGGCGGGGCATCTGATTAGATTAAGGTGGGCATTCGAGGAGGGGCGAGCGTGTTGTTTGGACAAGGTTTGTCTAGTTGTCCCTTTGGGGCAAGATGCAGGGATGACGCCATTGCAGAAAAAGTTTCTTCAGTTGAAACAGGAGAAAAAAGCCGTAGTGCTGGCCCACAACTATCAGCCTCGGGAGATCCAAGAGGTGGCGGATTATGTGGGAGATTCGCTGGGCTTGAGTTATGAGGCCCAAAAAGCCAAGGGGGAGGTGATTCTTTTTTGTGGGGTTCATTTCATGGCGGAGACGGCAAAAATTGTGAACCCTGAGAAAAAGGTGCTCATGCCGGATCTGCACGCTGGCTGTTCGCTGGCGGATTCGTGTCCGGCGGGCAAGTTGCGGGCCTATTTGGTGGAGAATCCCGGGCTGTACGTGGTTTCCTACGTCAACTGTACGGCGGCAGTAAAAGCCTTGAGCGATGTCATCTGCACGTCCGGAAACGCCGAAAGAATCGTGCAGAGGGTGCCGGCGGATCGGGAAATTCTCTTTCTGCCGGACAGGAATCTGGGGGATTGGGTGAAGCAAAAAACCGGAAGGAAGATGCGCCTTTGGGATGGAGACTGTTATGTGCACATGGAATTTACCGCCGCTTCGATTGACCGCATCCGGAAGGAGCATCCTGAGGCCCCGGTGGTGGCCCATCCGGAATGCACTCGGGCGGTTCGGGCGTTGGCCGACGAGGTCTGCTCCACGGAGAAAATGGTGGGTTATTGCCGAAGTTCCCCGGCCAAGGCCTTTATTGTGGTTACGGAGGAGGGGATGTTGCACCGGTTGAGGCGGGAGATGCCGGACAAGAATTTCATCGCCGGTCCGACGGATCATTGTGCTTGCGCAGAGTGCCGATACATGAAGATGAACACCTTGGAAAAGGCGGTGGTGGCGCTGGAAAACCTCAGCCCCGAGGTCATCCTAGGGGATGAAATTATTCATCTGGCTAAAGCTCCTATTGAAAGAATGCTTGATTGGAGTCGTAACTAGCTTTATTGCAATAATATACATATAATAACTTCACTTTACTAGGTGAAGTTATTTTTGCTGGGCAAATAGGATACAGGCGCTAGGACTTTTTACGTAATCTCATGAAAATAAACGCTTCATGGAGGGTGTATTTCTGTGCCCTAATGGCTTTAGGGGGTGGGCTTTCTGCCCAAACCAAAGAGGCACCTGAATCGGTGGAACCCCCTCTTCAGATCACTTCGGATGGGGCCAATCGCTATGAAGGGGGCATTTATTACGCAGAGGACAATGTGGTGGTCACTTACGGGGGAGATGTCCTCATGGCGGATCAGGTCCATTTTAATCCTGGAACGAAAGAGGCCACGGCCAAAGGCAACGTCCGGCTCTACATGATGGATATGATCTACCGAGGGGATCTTTTGACCTACAACTTCCGAACTAAAAAGATCCTCTCTGAGCATTTCCGATTCTTGGACGGGAAAATGATGGTGGAAGGGGAAACGATGAACACTCCGGAATTGGGTCACTACGACATCGGGAATGGGACGTATTCCACCGATAACCGGGAGACTCCCGGTTGGAAGGTCAAGGCATCATCGGTCAGCCTTTATCCGGATGACAAAACCATCATCGAAAACTCCGTCGCCTATTTCGGGGATGTTCCCTTTTTCTATTTTCCTTACCTCGTTCAGTATCAACGCGACATCGACGGCAGTGTGAATATCAGCCCGGGGTCGGTGAGTCGCCTGGGTATTTATGCCTTGGGATCTTACCGGTTTGCCGTCACCGACAAGCTGCGGGGTGAAATTGATGTGGATTACTACAGTCGGCGCGGTTGGGCGGGTGGGGCCCAGGCATCCTATGTGACGTTGGATAAGAATAACCCCGAGCACCCCTTGACCGAGGTGAAGTTGCGGGGCTGGTACATCAACGATCGAGGGTACCAGATTTATGAAGGGGATGCGGAGCGTCCGGCAGCTTCTGCTCCCCCCCGGGGTAGGTATTGGTTCCCCTACAGTCACAACACCACCATCATGAAGGGGGGCAACAAGGTGGATGCGGATCGGGCCCCCGCTTTTGACACTTCCTCGCTTTCCTCGCGGTCAAGGGTCAATGTTCTGAGCGATGCCTACGTGACGCAGGACTTTTTCGCCAGCGACTACATTCGGGATCAGCAACCGAACACTTTCCTCGACGCGATGTATCAGGATCCGAATTTCACGGTAACCGCCAATGCACGGACCCAGGTCAACAACCTCTTCCAGACTCAGCAACAAAAGCCCTCGGCAAAAATCGAGTTCAAGCGTCAGAGCATTCCCGGAACCTACGACCCGCAAGAACTTCTCAAGGACCCTGATGCGAATCCCGGGTTGGCCTATGAAGGGGAATCGAGCGTCAGTTATCTGGGGACGCAATGGAGTCAGGTTTCCACCAACAACGCCGACTACACAACCATCCGCTACGACAGCTACCATCAGTTCCTCTATCCACGACAGTATTTTGGTTGGCTGAATTTCACGCCGAAAGCAGGTATCCGGGGAACGGTTTATACTAAGGATAATCTGGCCCCAAACTCGGCTGGCTTGCTCAACAATCAGCAAAACTCAACCCAAACCGTCCAAGTTTCTTCTGGGTCTCTATCGGACACTTCTTTGTTCCGATATGTTTTCAATCTGGGGGCTGATTTATCCTATAAAACCTACGCGACATGGAACGACATCAAGGACAAGGCCATGGGAATCGAGGGACTCCGCCATGTGTTCGAACCCTTTGTGCAATTCGCCTATATTCCACGGCCCAACGTCCGTCCGACCGATTTTGCGGGTTATGACAACCGGGTGAACTCCACGGAATCCCAACCCCTGAATCCCACCCTCTATAATTCGATCGACTCT
>Ga0114968_10002721_pt1 | contig 13378 bp, 11 predicted proteins | sample M_130807_EF_Meta_FD_87020 | JGI IMG/M metagenome (GOLD analysis project Ga0114968, IMG submission 87020) | Freshwater microbial communities from Lake Montjoie, Canada to study carbon cycling - M_130807_EF_MetaG | ecosystem: Environmental > Aquatic > Freshwater > Lake | place: Lake Montjoie... | reverse complement strand
CCTGTATAATCAATCTTTTTAATAGATTTTATTTTATTCCAAATAAAATTATCATATATGAAATTATTTTTATCTTCTTTTAGGATTTTCAAATGAATTTTACCATCTTTAAAATAGGATGTTAAAGAAATTCCTAAAAATAGACAAGTGAATTTAATAATCTTGAAAATTTCATTATCTGTAATAAATTCATTTGAATTTTCAGTAATTCCATTCATAAATTCTGATAAATCCTCCTTTTTAAGTTTAAAAATGTCGTCAATAGTTATCTCCCTTTTATTCGAAAATTCAAATGAAGTTGAAAAACTATCTTTCTTAATTTCATGAGGAATTTCATGAGATACTAAATAATTTTCAATGAAATCTATTGAAGATTTATCATATTTATTATTAAATTTTAAATAAGATGTTAATATTAATCCTTGAAATCTATAATAATCATTGTTATTTTTAGAATTATGTAATTCGTGATTTAATGGAAAACCAAGGAAATCAAATTCACTTAAATCTCCAATAGAAGATTTTTGAAGATATTTATTTTTATTATCATCTATATAATTCTTAATATCATTCATATCATAATTATAGGGAATGTTTTGAATTGCTTTTACTTGAATATTATCATTCAAATAAAGATTGTCAATCTTATTCAATTTATATTTCTTCTTAAAAATTTTTGAAATTTCTTCAATTTCCTCATAATAATAATTATTCTCCTTATCAATTGCTAAAATTTTATCATCCTTATTAATCGTATCTAAACGAATTAGACCTCGGTTGGTGAAGATTAATAAATCACCTCTTAATAATTTACTCATATTAATTTAATTTAAAATTAAAATCCTTATATATTATATTTATCACAATTCATATCACTCCAAGGAATTCCACACATCTTAGAATAAGCACATCTTAAAACATTCTCATCATATTTCCCACTGCTATTTTTACTTAATTCCTTATCTTTTGCTGATAATAATAATGGATAAACTCTATTACAAACAAGTGGTATTTTTTGTAATGGTATATTTGTTGTTGTAGGTGTTGAATTAGCACCTGTATTAAATACAATATTATCTAAATATCCGCTATTATTATTTATATTCTTTTTAATTTGAATTTGATAATCATTTGATAATGGTGATAATGTACAATCAGTAGAACTATCACAAATATCACTATTAACTATTTTTAAATTTAAACTTTTATTTTCACTTGTTGGATTAAATTGCGAACCAACAATTGTTGTATCAAATCCATTTCTAGTAATATCGCCATTAGTTGTAGATAAATGTTTATAAACATTATAATCAGCATTTTTACTTGCGTTCGAATCAAAATAATAATTATTCATTAATAATGAACTTTCTACAAGATTTTTATAAACATTGCTATCAAATGTTCCAGTTATTTTATTAATAATTTCCTTATTTATATCATCTTTTATATCTGCTACCATATATTTAGAATTATCAGTATCTATACTATCTTTATTAATATTTGTATAAGTATGTAAATTATTATAATTAAATCCTGTCATACCAATTGGATATTTTATATTAGGAGAAACTCCTAAACTATTCGCAGTATCAGCAATGCCTAATTGATTTTTTCTATTAAAATATAAATCAGTTTTACTAAATACATTTGAGTCAGGAACACATCTATAATTAAATATATTAGTATTTATTGAATTACTATCAAAATATTTAGATAAATCCTCATTATATTCCAAAGTCCAATAATCTGGACAACTAATATTAGTATAATCAAAATTCTTATTTATTTTAATAGGTTTGAAATTAATAATGTTATAAAATAAATATATTATTAATAGAATTGTTCCAATTATAAATATTACGGTGAATGGTAAGAATTTTTCAAATACTACAAATTTAATTGTAGGAAATATATAACTCATCGTAAGAATTAATAATGCTATGAAAGCATATAAGATACATACAGCAATAGTTCCCTTGAATATTTTCTCTTTTCTATATTCATAAATGGTCATATCATAATCAGTTAATTTTAAATCTTGTTCTTGAACAGATGTACCATTAGTACATGTCGTAGATTTAGCATTCCCCATAATTAAGTTCTATTTATATAAATGATTTTATTTCAAGTATTTTAGTTCCTTTTTGAGATGGTAATTGTGAATGTTCTAATGGTAATGGTAATGTTGAAACACTTTTCTTATATTCTATATATTGTTTAATATTCTTGATAATTTCATCCACACACCAGCGAATAACCATAGTATTCAAATCCCTAACCTGTTCCTTTAAATCAAAATTAAGATTTTTAGAATGTTGAAAATAGAAAGACCTCATAATTATTTTCAATTCTTGTTCGCTTTGTTTCCCAATTTTAAATTGTCCTTCGCTTGTATTATATACACTATTATAAATGCCTTTTTGAATTATATCCATATTTTCTTGGGAAAAATATATTTCAGATACACAATTACCAGCAATATTTCTATTAATAGTCGAAATATTTTTTTCATTATATAATTCAGGATTATTATTTAATATACTTGATGATTTAGCATTTTCATCAAACAAATTAATTCTTCCATTAAGAATATAACTTGTATCCATATTTCTTTTTTCTCTCTTATTTTATAGAAAAGATATGAATAATTCCAATTTAACGATATATATTGAAAAATTAGTCAGTGAATATGATTTAAATATTAAATCAAAAGCGAGTATTAATTGTTTAAGTGAATGTATTCAAAACATTGTTTTTAATATTGTTTCTGTCTCATCTATAATAGCTTTTATTAATAATTCCAAGACTATTACAAAAGAAAATATTAAAATTCTCCATTCCTATTTAAATAAAGTTTGTAAGCCTGAGATTAAAGGCGGAAATTCCATCGTAATGCCCCAAGAATTCTATGGTATTAATAGTGGTCGCTATTTGCCCACAAATAATCAAACAGACCTTCTTAAAATTGATTTTGCTAATGGTATAGCAAGAACACAGATAGGAGGTGGTAAATATGTAAGTCCGTTCATAAAAGTTATTAAAGATTTTTTAATTCATTATAAATTAAAAGCAGGAAAACCAATAATAGATGAAATGGTTCTAATGATTGAAAATTATATTAAATGTTTAATGATGAAATTAAAGAAATATAAGGATGTTATTAAACCACCTATTATTAAATCTGTAATTGAAAAAAATAAGATGTTTAAGATATTTAAATAAATGCGTCATATATTATAAATAATGCCTATAATAACTATTGATGGAAATATTGGTGCTGGTAAAACATCAATCCTTAATTACCTTCACACGAATTATAATATAAATGTGGATTTGGAACCGATTGACAAGTGGAAACCATATTTAGATAATATTTATATAGGAAAGAAAGATTATTTCAAGTTCTTAATAAGGATATGGTTAGATCGTTCGTGGATACAAGAGAAGAATAAGAGTTCATTAGTAATTATGGAAAGAAGTCCATATTTCATTAGAAATACATTTAATAAATATATGTATGATATAAATTTGATTAATAATAATGAAAATAATATTATTAATGAGTTATATGATAAGACAGATATTATATGGAAATCCAATTATTTCATTTATTTACGTTGTTCTCCTGAAAAATGTTTAGAGAATATTCAAAAAAGAGGTCGTGAAAATGAATTAGATATTTCATTAGATTATTTAGAAAATATTCATAAATATCATGAAAGAGCATTTGAAGAATTAGAAGATAAAAAAATAGTAATTAACGTAGATAATAAATCATTGGAAGAAATTTCAAGAGATATTTATGAATTCATTCATAGACTTTTATAATTTCATAATTATAATCTTGATAATTCTTCAAATCATATTTCTTCGAATATATCTCAATCATTTTCGCAACATTCTTATTTTTTCTCATTTGAGAATTTATCAAACATTTTTCGGGATTATTCTCAAATAATAATAATTTAATATTCTTCCTATCTATATATTTCTCAATCTCATTCATAATTCTCTTAAACATCTCATAATCACACAAACGAGGGTCTATTAAACATATATCCTCATTTATTTTTTCTATAATTTCTCCATCAAAGAAATTAGAAATGAAATCATCATATAACTGATATTTATCACCCAAATTTTTATGAAAATAAGTAGTCTTTCCACTACCCGCGAGACCAATGATAATTAACATCTTTCAATTATAAGAAAAAAATTAGAGGACGATTTCACTTGTCATCCAACCATCATAATAACCATTTGAATAATTCACCATAAGAAATTTGAAGGTTTCATCACTATCCTTAAAGGTCATTTGAAACAGATGAGGAGTTGCGCAAGTATTTCCCATATCATCATCATGATCGCATTTGAAATCATCATCTAACCGAAGTTCCTTAACACCCTTGATAATTTTTCCAACAACAGATGAAAATGGAACGTCTTCGAATGTCTTAAACTCAGAAAACGAACAACAATCACCATAAGCCATAAATTTATAGATATATAGACCAGTCTTGAAGAGAATTATGTTAGAACGGTCATTGATATCCACAGAAACGATAGGAAGATTGTATTTATTGTAGTCGATAAACATCTGTATAAAAATTCATTTAAATTTAAAAATCATTTTTTTTAAAAAATGATTTTATTTAAAAGCAAATAAAATATTAAAATCATTATGACGACGGAAATTGAAAATAAATATAAAAAACATGAACTTCGCTCACATATATATAGCAGGCCTGCTATGTATATTGGAACTATTGAACCAAATACAATTGAAACATACGTTGTTGATAATACTAATAAGATTATTAAGAAACAGATTACATATATTCCAGGATTGTTTAAGATTTTTGATGAAGCATTAGTGAATGCGATAGATCATTCGGTTAGAACTCGCGAAGATAAAAGTGAGAATTCAATTATCGTCAAGAATATCAAGGTTTCTATTAATAAAGCCACGGGAATTATTGAAGTTTTCAATGATGGTAATGGAATTGAAATTATTAAACATAGGGAATATGATATATATATTCCTGAATTAATATTCGGTGAATTATTAACATCTTCTAATTATAATGATGATGAAATTAGAACTGTAGGAGGTGTGAATGGTCTTGGTATTAAACTTGCGAATATATTCTCAAAAGAATTTACGATTGAAACTATTGACCATATTCGCAAGAAGATTTATAAGCAAACATTTAGAGAAAATTTGACGATTAAAGAAGAACCTGAAATTAAGGCATGTCAAAAGAAACCTTATACGAAGATTTCATTCCTACCTGATTATGAAAAATTTGGATTAAAAGAGATGACTGATGATATTTATGATTTATTTAAGAGACGTGTTTATGATGTTTCGGCATCTACTGATGCTTCTGTGAATGTTTATTTAAATGATGATAAAATTCCGGTGAAAGATTTTGAGAAATATGCCGATTTATTCTTAGATACGAAGGCAATTCAACCAAGATTTTATGAGAAACCTAATGATAGATGGGAAGTAGTAGTAGCATTTAATCCAAATGGGAATTTTGAACAGATGTCATTTGTGAATGGTATTAATACTATTAGAGGAGGTAAGCATATTGATTATCTATTAGGTGCTATAACGAAGAAATTAATTGATATGACATTAGCAAAGAAAAAGAAGACTATTAAACCTCAACACATTCGCGATAATTTATTCATATTTGTGAAATCAATTATTGAAAATCCGTCATTTGACAGTCAATCCAAGGAAACATTAACAACCCAGATATATAAATTTGGGTCTAAATGTGAATTAAGTGATAAATTTTATGATAAATTATATAAATCTGGTATTATTGAAAATGCTTTAAGTGCGAATGAGATATCAGAGCAAAAGAAATTGACAAAGACAGATGGAAAGAAAGTTAATAAAATCATTGTTTCTAAATTAGATGATGCTAATCTCGCTGGAACAAAAGATAGTTCAAAATGTACATTAATTTTAACAGAAGGTGATTCAGCTAAAACTACGGCAATTGCCGGTTTAAGCGTAGTTGGTAGAGATTATTATGGTGTATTTCCGCTTCGTGGAAAGATTATGAATGTTAAAGATGTAAGTTATTCGAGAATTAGTGATAATGCTGAGATTACAGCTCTCAAAAAAATATTAGGATTAGAACAAAATAAGGATTATACGGATAATATTAATTCACTTCGTTATGGAAAAATTATGATTATGACAGACCAAGACCACGATGGAAGCCATATTAAAGGACTATTATTTAATGTATTTGAAACATTATGGACATCATTATATAAATTTGATGGATTTATGACATCATTATTAACACCTATTATTAAAGCTACTAATAATTCTACAAAAGAAATTCTGTCATTCTATAATATGAGTGATTATGAAAAATGGTGTGAAGAATTGGTAAATAAGAATGGATGGAAAATCAAATATTATAAGGGACTTGGAACATCTACAGATGAAGAAGCCAAAGAATATTTTAAGAATATGAAGAAGATTACATATAAATATACGGAAAATTCAAATGAATATATTAATCTTGCTTTTAATAAGAAACGAGCGGATGATAGAAAGGAATGGTTAGCAAATTATGATAAAACGGATGTTCTTGATTATAAAGAAGAAGTTGTTAATTATGAGACATTTATAAATAAAGACCTCATTCATTTCAGCAATAGAAATTTGGAAAGGTCTATTCCTAATATCATGGACGGTCTTAAAGAAAGCACACGAAAAATTCTTTACGCGTGTTTTAAGCGAAAGTTATATACAAATGAAATTAAAGTTGCGCAACTTGCTGGAAATGTCAGTGAAGTTACGGCATATCATCATGGAGAAAATTCATTACAAGAGGCAATTATTGGAATGGCGCAAATTTTCGTAGGGACAAATAATATCAATCTATTGAAACCTAATGGACAATTTGGAACAAGACTTCAAGGAGGTCAAGATGCTTCATCATCGAGATATATTTACACACTTATTACAAATTTAACGAGATTAATATTCAAGGAAGAAGATAATGAAATTCTTAATTATTTGGATGAAGATGGTTTGAGTATTGAACCAGAATATTATTTACCGATTATTCCAATGATATTAGTTAATGGAGCGATTGGAATTGGAACTGGATATTCTACAAATATTCCTCAATTTAATCCGGAAGATATCATTAATATTTATCTTGAAAATATTGAGAAAATTAAGTTAATTATTGGTGATGTATTAACAATTGATGATATTGATAAAGCGATTGAATTAATTGATTATGATGATATTAGAGAAATCGAACCATTCTATTTAGGTTTTAAGGGAACAATTGTTAAGAATGATAAGGGTTCATATGTATCAAAAGGGATTTATAAATGGATTGATGATACTACATTAGAAATTACGGAGCTTCCTATTGGAACATGGACGGAAAATTATAAGGAATATTTGGAAGATTTGATTACGAAGAATAATCAATATCTAAAATCATTCGAAAGTCATTATACAGCGAAGAATGTTAAATTTATTCTTAAAGTGGTTGAGAGCGAAGATAAGGAGAAGATTATTAATGAATTTAATTTGAGTTCAAGTAAAAATCTTAGTTTAAATAATCTTCATCTATTTACGCAAAAAGGGAATATTAAGAGGTATGAGAATATTAGCGAGATATTGGTTGAATGGTTTAAAGTTCGTATTTATAAATATCATACGAGAAAGGAAAAACAATTGACGAAGATGCGAGATGAATTCTTAGTAATTTCAAATAAGATTAGATTTATATTAGATGTAATTGAAGGTAATATCTTGATTATGAATAAGAAGTTGAAAGAAATTGAGAATAAATTAGAAGAAAGAGGTTATGATAGATATGAAAATAGTTATAATTATCTCTTACAATTGCCTATATCACAATTGACTGCGGATAAGAAAGAGAGTTTGGAGAAAGAAGTAGCGACATTAGAGAAGGATATTAAAGAATTGGAGAAGACATCTATTATTAAAATATGGGAGGATGAATTGACTGTATTATTAAAAGAATGGATTAATTATAAGAAGGAAATTCTTGAAGATTATGAGAATGATTTGAAGGGAGATTTGAAGACCGTTAAAAAACGAGGAAAGAAGTAATTAAATCATTTATACCCCAAATAGAAACATCATTAGGATTTATATAATAATTCCAACGATATGGGATTATTAGAGATTGAGATTTTTGTAATTTAATAACTATTATTTTATCATTTTCATCGGGTATATATGAGAATACCGTTGCTTTATATATGATAATTTCAGTATCTGCCGAAGCATTTATGAAAAGATATTTATTTTTATTATGGAACCATGTATCTTCATTGGGTTTTATGAGAGATTTAAAATTATAATTAAACCATAAGTCTATTAATTTTTCAGGTTCTTGAAGAAAATCATTAAGAACAATAGGTTGCCTTGTTATTAAAGATGAAAAATTGAAATCACTTAAATTTGATTGTAGGATGAAAATATCAGGTGGGAAAATAAAATAACAACAGATATAAATGAGAATAATAATTACAAATAAGAGATTAAATTTCATTTATTTATAATAAATAGAAAAATTATGGTAAAAAAAACTACGAAAGGAGGCGAAAGTATTTTAGAAAAAATACCTATAATCAAGAATATTAATAAAAAAGGGGTATATATTGCTGATGATATTGAATATAATGTTCGCAAGGGTAAAAAAGAAGATTTAATTAAGAAATATGAGGATGATTTAAATGAAGCAAGTCTTAATGTTAAATATGCGAAAGAGAATAGAGAGAGAGAATATACAGAAGAGGAGCGAAGAATACAACGAGAAAAGAATACGATTGAATTAAAGAAAAGAAGAGATGAAAATTACCAAAATTTTATTAAAAATACTGGTAGTTTTCTTGGATATTTAACTAATTTAGCTATAAAAATAGGTATTATAGTTGGTAATGTTTTCTGGAAATGTTATGTAGTTTTAAGCGATATATTAACAGGACTTCTTAAATCATTTAATATAGGTCAAGGAGTAATAATAAAAACAATTATCTTAATAATATTAATACTTTTATTATTTTTTACTGTGAATGGATTTTTTATTAATAAAAAGGATGAGTTAAATGATATGATATCAACAGACAAAGATTATTCATCATTCTTAATAAAAACAAATACACCAAGTATTTTTGGAAGTATTAGTAGTTCATTTTTTAATTTAGTTCCAGAAAAATATAAATATCAATTTAATTTTTTTAAAAATAAAGTTAATTCATTTGTTGGTAATGATATATATGAAATTACAGGAACTCCAAGAGGTGTTATAACATCAGGAAGAAGTGATGGAATATTTCATATAAAAAGAGAAAATGATAATGATAATACTTATACTACTTTAAAACCAAAGAATATTAAATTATCTTTTAAAGAAAATTCTGAAAATAATGATTTTAATAAATTACCTAATAATGTTAAAAATTCTTATTCAATTGATAAGGGTATTATAATTCCAAGTGAAGTTGGTGATAAAAATATGTTCGTATATAATATTGATAATAGTAGATTTGAAGATGAAACAAATACTATTAAGAATTTACATGTATCATATAAATTACCTATATTAGCAGGAGGAAAAGAGAATGAATTTAGATTTAATAAAATCAAGGCGAATATTTTCAGTGAAGATAAAAAAGACACTATAGATAATATGTTTATATATGAAAATGGAGGATATAAATATCCAAAATCATTTGTTAATAAATAATAGATATAAAAATGGGTGAAAAATGTAATGATAATTTATTTATAAAACCAATAGAATTTTGTAGTAAAAAAGCGATTAATTATTTATATACAACTAATTGTTCAACAAATCCAATTTATACTATAAATAATTCTAATTTATTTCAATCACAATTTATATCTGGTGATTTAAATTCGATATTTAGAGATAGTGAGAATAATTATAATTTTGAATATGGTAAAGAAGGTAAGAAGAATTTGTGCGAACAGACGAATAAAATAGGGGAATATTATGTAAATTGTGTTATACAAACAAGTAATCCATTATTCACATATAAGAATGGTAATTGTATAATTGATACGAATTCTATACAATTACCTCCTGAATTAAAAATAACCGAAGATAAGGATGATATCACTATTAAATTAAATAGAAATGTATTACAAGATGAAGAAGGAAATTTCAAATATAAACAGATACAGAATTCTAAATATTGCGAAGATAGATGGTATGATTGGATAATTACACCTAATTATCATCTTGGAAATAGAATTCTTAAAGATAGTGGTTCATATTCAAAAGAAGATGTTAAAATTTGTTATAATAATTGTGATATTGGAGAACTTCCTTTTATAAGTTCAAGTGGAAAACATTTATGTATTCCAAAAGAGATTGCTTATGAAGGGAAATATGAGAAAAAATTAGATTATTCGCCATTATCATTAATAAATCTTATAGGAAATAATAAGAAGAGTTTAAATTTATTATATAAACATCTATATTTTTATAAATTAAATCAAAAGAAATCATATTTTGATATAAATACGGATGTTAATTTAAGTAATGATTTGAGTGATGAAAATAATTATGTTATTAAACCGGTTGCTGAAAAGATTAGAGATATTATAGATATTATTGTTAATAATGATAATTTAGATAATCCTGATTTATCATTAGATTATAATAACTTAACATATAAACATCCAAATTTTAAAGAAAATGATTTAATTTCAATATTGGGCATGGATAAAAATGAAATCTTATCAAATCCTATTATATTAATTCATACTGCTTATTTAGCATATAATTATAGAAATTTTATAAATAATGTTAAAACTGATATAAATTTTATTACTAAATTAAAGGAACCAGATAATGATTTTAATATTAATACTACATTAAATAATTTAGAAATAAATATATATTTAGAAAAATTTCCTAATGTTGATATAAAAATAGCAGAGAGTTTAAAAAAAAATTATGTAGATAATAATAATACACGAAAGAAAAGACAAAGATTAGCTAATATTTTATATAAAGCAATTAATATTTGTTATGATAACAAAACGGATTTTAGCAAGAATTTAATAAATAGGACGAAGAAAGCATTAAATTCATATAATAATAGTTATATAATATCACCATCATATATAAAATTTGATGAAACAGATAAGAATATATATGTTAATTTTAGAAATAATAATATAGATGACGGTTTTGAAATTGAATATATTAAATATAAAGATTTAAAGAATTTTATTGATGAAATTCAAAAAGGTAATTTAATAGGAATTAAAATAGATGCTAATAAAATCAATGATATAAAAAATATATATCAAAATAATTTTTTATTTTATACGGAAGAAGATTGTGAAAAGGTGAATGATTGTAAATCTGGTGAAATTCTTGATAAAGATGGTAAATGTCAATCGTGTGATATCATATGTATAGATGATGAATGTAATAAAAATCCTAATTGTAAATTATTTTGTAAAAATAAATGTCCTGATAAAACTAATGATGATACTACTGAAAAGAAGAATTGTGGTGTGGTAATTAATGATGAAAAGAAGAAGGTGGAAAAGGAGAAAAATAAGGAAGTAAATACACCCGTTGAAGAAGAAGGATATATTCCAGATTTTTCTTATATCTTAAAAACAGCTGTAAAACTATTCTTCATATTTATCACATGTTATATCATATATATGTTTTATAAAATGTTCAGTGAAAGTATTTTAACATTTGCTAATATATTTTCTTATATATTTGATTGGATTTATTATACGATTAGAAATGACCCAATAAAGACGGCGGAACATTATGAACAAGTTATTCAAGATAAACTTAATAAGATAAAGAGGAAAACGAATTCTTAAATCTTTGAGAAGTTTTTTTAAAATCAATAATAGGTTTTGGATAATTTATAGGATATTGTTTATTTTCCCAATTTAAAATAATTTTATTATCAACATTCCTCAATTCTTCCACCCATTTTTTTATAAATTGACAATCCTTATCATATTTTTTCATTTGAATTGTAGGTGAAAATATGCGGAAATATGGCTGACTATCAGTTCCCGTCGAAGAACTCCATTGCCATCCTCCATTATTTGAAGAAGGGTCATAATCAACTAATTTCGATGCGAAATATCTTTCACCAATTCTCCAATCTATATATAAATTCTTCGCTAAAAAACAAGAAACAAGCATCCTACATCTATTGTGCATCCACCCTGTTCTATTCAATTGACGCATAGAAGCATCTATTAAAGGAAAACCAGTTTTTCCTTCTTTCCATTTATTAAATAAATCCTCATTATTATCCCATTTAATTTTATTAAAATTATTTCCAAATATTTCAGGAAAGAAATAGGAGATATTAGCATAAAAATCTTTCCAGAATAATTCACGTATTATTCCATGATTTGTAGGAAGGGAATAATAAATTTCGCGAATAGATAAACAACCAAATTTGATATAGGCACTTAATTTCGTAGTTTTATCTAAATAAGGATATTCTCTCTCTTCATCATAATTATCAAAAACACCTTTTTTTAAATTTTTAAGAATTTTAAGGGCATTTTCGCGACCTCCTTTAACTTTTATTTCTGGATTTCTTTTTTTAATTAATGAAGATGGATTAATTTTAGCAGAAGCATCTTTTATAAATTCAAATTTTTCATTAATAATAGATGAAGGTTTTATTAATATTCCTTTTTTATAAAATGGAGTAAATTTTTGATATATTTTACCATCATCTTTAACAATTGTTCCTATTTTATGAAGTGTATAATCTTCTTCTCTTATGACTTTTATATTTTGAGATTTACACCAATCAATTATGATATTATCTCTTTTAATTGCGAAAGGAGTAAAATCGAGATTAAAGGAAATAGCATTAATATCAAATTTTGATTGAAGTTCTTTGAGTATTAAAAGGTCATCTGTTGTTAAATAACAATTAAGGGAAGGAATTTCAAGGAGACTATCACACATAAATTCAAAAGCATTATAAGAGAAATAAGGATTTTTAGAAGGTTCAATTTGATTTTTATTAAAAATGAAAATTGGGAGTATTTTCATATCTGGATAAGTTCTTTTAAGTAAATTTAAAGAAGTATTATCAAATATTCTAAAATCTCTTCTAAAAATAAAAATATTAATCATATTTATTAATTAATATCATAAAATAAATGAATAATTTCTATAATTTTATTTGTATTATTAAATAACCAATATTGAATACATTCTCTTAAATTATTTAATCTATTATCCCATTCAATTATTTTTGATTTTTTTATTGTTAGTAATCCATTTTTATTAATACTCCAACAAGAAGTAAT
>Ga0114968_10002720_pt1 | contig 13383 bp, 8 predicted proteins | sample M_130807_EF_Meta_FD_87020 | JGI IMG/M metagenome (GOLD analysis project Ga0114968, IMG submission 87020) | Freshwater microbial communities from Lake Montjoie, Canada to study carbon cycling - M_130807_EF_MetaG | ecosystem: Environmental > Aquatic > Freshwater > Lake | place: Lake Montjoie... | reverse complement strand
GCGCGGGGTTCTTACCCGCTGGGTTGCGATACAAGGTTTCCATGTTCTAACTCTCATTTCTGTTTGTCTGATTTCCTCCTTGTCTGTGTTTATCTTGGCGCAATAGAATCCTTCGTCCCAGCGTGGGCTGCTGACTCAAGGTTCTCCCCCTTTCCATACGCTGCCACCTCCAATTCGGGCGGTACCGCCGCGCACCATGAGCCAAGCCCTTGCATGGCATGGAAAAGGCTTGCACACTAGCGAGAAACCCAACGCCCACTGGCCACGACCGAGCGCATGGTGGTGGGCCGGAGGGGTTTCGTCGGTTTTGGCGGTTTTGGCAGTTCGTTTTCAGGGGGCAAATATTTTACACTGCGGCCCGTGGAGCGGGAATCAGCAGCCACGGAGGGGTTTCGTCGGTTTCGTCAGTGCATTTTGAGGGAGGAGAAAAAAATTTAACGTAGGAGGGAAAGTATGGAAGAGAGGATTTCACCACCACCGGTGTGAATGACTGCATTGAAATAGCCATGCCCTGCACAATAACGCGACGTGTTTCACAGAAAGAGCCAAACTGGCAGCCTGAGTCCTAAACATGCAGTTGAGGTCTCTGAACGAAACAGGCTCAATCTCACCAGCGGTAATAGACGCTAATCCTCCCATCTAGCGTACAGTTTCACCCGAGGTGCGGGCGCTGGAAAAACTCCCTGACATCGAGCTACCGAGACCGCGTATTGTAGTACCGGCTTCAGCCGGTTCCGGTAGGGCGCTAAGCGCCCGTCCAGATCCAGAACCCGCTAAAGCCGGGACTCCAATACGTGCGTTGGGTCTCAGTAAGTCAGGTTGAATTCACCCCTTCATTCTACCTGAAGCCACGGGTGGCTGAAAGTCTGGAAAGTTGCCTTGTTGGTGTACAACAAGGATTTCTATCTCCACTCTACGATGGATTGTTTTAAATACCAGTTATCCACACTTTATTGCACATTGGTTCCTCCAATAGGATAAACGACGAGCCAAAGCGCAGACTGTACCTCCCCCCATCTTCACTCCGCGAAATATTCACCCCTTCAAAACGAACTGCCAAAACCGCCAAAACCGCCAAAACCCCTTTGAGCCAGGTCCTTGTGCGCCGTTTTGCCGCTTTTTGCTAGAATCCCACCTGCGACTATCCGCCCCCTCACTTTGCCAACCGTCCCTTCGCCCTTGGTTCGCCCCTCGAAAAAATATTCCCTCCGCCAAAATGCACTGACGAAACCGACGAAACCCCTCCGCGACTGCGACTTCCAGCTCCTCGGCTCTCTGCAAAAAATATTTCTGCCCCTCAAAATGCACCGACGAAACCGACGAAACCCCCGCCACTCAATACGGACAGCCGACACGGTTCGCGGTTGCCCGCGCATCCTGAAAGGGAGCCGTTGACGGTCGTTTACTATGGTTGACGGTAGTTGCCGGTTGTTCATCCAATCCTTTCCAAACCACTCACGTCCCTATCGCTATCAACCGTCAACCATCGTCAACAACGGCGAACCACCGTCAACTTCTCCTGCTCGCCTGTCTGCTGGCCCTGTCCGGCGCCTGTGCATTGGTGTACCAAATGGCATGGCTGCGGGAATTTCGGCTGGTCTTTGGCGGTGCCACGCCTGCCACGGCTGCGGTGCTGGCGATCTTCATGGGGGCAATGGGTGCGGGCAGCGCGCTGTTTGGCCGCAAGGCGGAGGCCTCCGCGAATCCGTTGCGGCTGTATGCACTCATCGAGATCGGCGTGGGTGTCGCAGCTTTGCTGACACCACTGCTGCTCGCGATGGTGCGCTCCCTCTACCTCAGCACGGGTGGCATCGCTGCGCTGGGTCAGGTGCTTGCCACGGTGTTGCAACTCCTGCTAGCCACGGTAGTGCTGGCACCGCCCTGCCTGCTCATGGGGGGCAGTCTGCCTGCGGCCTTCAAATGGGTGGAGACCGATCAGGATTCGCAGCGCGGCAGTCTCGGTGTGCTGTATGGCGTCAACACGCTCGGCGCACTTGCGGGTGTGCTAGTGAGCACCTTCTGGCTGCTCGAACTCTGGGGCATCCGCACCACCGTCATGGCGGCAGCGGGAGTGAATCTTCTCATCGGTGGTATTGCGTGGTATGTGGCATTTGGTGAAAAGACGGGTGTCGCGCCAGTGAGGGAGGAAGAGGAGGAGGAGACGGAGAAAGAGGAAGATTCCAAGGGGCTCACAGCACACTTCCTCTACCTTGCCGCAGGCATCACGGGCTTCACGTTTTTCCTCAGTGAACTCGTCTGGTTCCGCATCCTCGCGCCGCTGCTGGGCAGTTCGGTGTATGGCTTCGGTTTGATTCTGGCGCTGGCCCTCGCGGGCATCGGGCTGGGTGGATTGCTCTATCGCATGCTGTGGGCGTCGCGGGCCGGTGGGGTCACGCTGGCGGCGCTGGCACGCGTCGCGGCATGGCAAGCCGTGTTTCTGGCGCTGCCCTGGGCGCTGGGAGATCGCATCGCGGTCTTTGCCATTGATGTGAATCAACTGCGTTCCCTCGGCCTGGCCGGGCAGATCACGGGATGGACCTTGATCGCCAGTCTGCTCGTGCTGGGGCCATCGATTTTCGCAGGCGTGCAGTTTCCTCTGCTCGTGGGTCTGCTGGGCAGCGGCAGTCGCAATGCGGGCCGGCATGTGGGCTATGCGTACGCGGCCAATACGCTGGGTGCCATCACCGGCTCGCTCGCCGGAGGTTTCGTGCTGCTGCCTTGGCTGACCGCACTCGGTGCCTGGCGTTGGGTATTTGTACTGACGCTGCTGCTCAGCCTGGGCGCTGCGGTGCTTGGAGCACGATCGACTTCACGATGGGCTTGGTCTGTCATCGCGGCGCTATGGCTCGGCGCAGGCTGGCTGATGTTTATTCCCACCGGTCCCACGGCGGCATGGCGGCACAAGCCCATCGGCTACGGTCGGGTGGAGTCGCTGCCAAGCTCCATCAACGGCCTACGCGGCTGGCTGCACGCCAGCCGCTGGAAGATCGCGCATGAATTTGAAGGCCGAGAGGCCAGCGTGGCTGCTGTGGACAGCGATGACGGCTACTGCCTTTACGTGAACGGCAAATCCGACGGCTCTGCCTTTGGCGATGCGGACACTCAGGTCATGCAGGGACTGGTGCCTGCACTGCTGCACCCCGCTCCGCATACCGCCTTCATCGTCGGGCTAGGCACTGGCACGACGGCTGGTTGGGTCGCGGATGTGCCGGAGATGCCGCAGGTGGATGTGGTGGAACTGGAGCCCGCCATGGCCAGCCTAGCGAAAAATCACTTCGCACCGGTGAACCGCGATGTGCTGAACAAAGCCAACGTCCACCTCATTCCCGGCGATGCACGCGAGGCCCTGCTGGCGGCAGGCAGCCGCTACGACCTGATCATCTCCGAACCTTCCAATCCCTACCGCGCCGGCGTCTCCACTTTGTTCACGCAGGAGTTTTATGCCGCCGCCAAAGCCCGGCTCAACGAGCACGGCCTCTTTGCGCAGTGGGTACAGGGCTATGAAGTGGATGCGCAGGCCATCCGCCAGGTCTATGCCACGCTCACCGCCGTATTTCCACATGTCGAGACCTGGGTCTCCGGCCCGAATGATCTGCTCTTCATTGGCCATCTCACGCCACCGGCTTACACCTTGGAGCAATTACGCACGCGCATCGCAAAGCCGCTGTTTGCCGAGGCGCTCAAACGTGTGTGGCTCACGAATTCTGTGGAAGGGGTGCTGGCCCATCACCTGGCCGCGCCCGAGTTTGCCCGCAGTCTGCTGCAAGCCAGCGCAGCTACAGTCAACACCGACGACCGCAATCTGCTGGAGTACGGCTTTGCCCGCGCCCTCTCCAAAGACAACACGTTTGAGACCACGCAGGTGCTCTCCATGGCCATCGCACAGGAAACGGATCTACCTGCACACCTCGGAGCACAGATTGATCGCACACGTCTCACCTATGAGCGCCTGCGGATGCTCGCAGCGGATGGTGCCAACTTCTCCATGCTCGATGAGCTGATGGGCGATGATCAGCACCGGGCTGAAGCCATCGCCGCCTTTGCCAAAGGAAACTTCGATGAAGTCCTCAACACATGGACGGGCACGCCTGCCAGTCCCTTTGAGCAGTTGATGCTGCTGGAGTCCGCCGCCCAAGCTGGCACTGCCGAGCAACTGACACCGCACTATGAGGCCGCGCTCAAAGACTGGCCGGCGGATGCGCACTTCGCCGCCGCGCTGTCAGCCTTCAGGCATGAATCCTACGACGATGCCACGTCTCACCTGCTCGATGGATTCAAGGCATTGCGTCCGCAGGTGTGGGTGCGTCTTTCATCCGTGCAGACTGCACTCTCGCTGGTGCCACCACTGGCGGCGAACAATCGGGATCTTGTGCCGCAGTTCATGGCCGCATTGCAGCAGCCGTTTCCCGGTGGCTTGGCCGAGCCAAGCCGCATGAACACACTCGTCGAGATCATTCCCCTGCTCTCCTCAAAACAGCAAATCGAAGTGCTCTCCCTGTTTGAACCCAATCCACCCTGGCAGCGCCAATTCCTGGAATTTCGGCTCAAAACCTATCGCGCCGCCGCGCATGCACTCGTGCCGCAGGCGGAGCGCGATGTGCAGGAGTTTCTGCGGCACGCGGATCGCCGCCTGGATGAACCGGCACACGGGGGATAGGCCTCCCTTGTTGCAGAGACGGAGGTGGCGGGGGCAGGATTGAAGAAGCGGGTGCCTAAAACTTGGCGCCGACGGAGAGAGTGACGCGGTCTTCGTTGACATAGGACGGCGCGCGTTTGCCTTTGGTGTAGCGGGCGCTGAAGACGGCGGGAAAGCTTGGAAAGGGGCCTACTTCTGCGCGGGCTTCCTGAAAGATGAAACTGCGGTCAATCTGGTCGAGCGGGGTCACGCCGGAGAGCTGATAGGAAATGCGCATTTTGTCATGAAAAAAGCCGTATCCGAGGCGGTTCCCCCAGTCCACCTGATAATCGCCCGGATCGATGTTGCGGTTTTTGGTGAAGTCACTGAAGACGGATTTGAGGGTCAAGTTGGGCTTGATGTAGAAGTAGTGCTTGATCTGCTCGAGCGGGGAGGTGCCGGTGGCGAGATCGGGGCTGGGGGGCACGTCCGTGGGGGCGGGCGCGGGTTTGGTGCGGTCGGACTTGCTGAGGATCCAGTGCTCGCCAATGACGTAGTTTTTGTTCTTGAACCAGGGAATCCATGGCAGGAAGGTGAAGACGGGCTGGACGTTGAGGTTGACGGACCATTGGTTGTCGTTGGTGATGGCGTTTTCCTTGAAGGAGAGGCCGATCTGAAATTCGGACTGCTGTTTGGGATCGTTGATGTTGAAGGTGCGCCGGAGGCCGACACCAACGAAGACTTCACGCAGATCGACGGAGGTGCTGTCAGAGCCGGTAGTGCTGCGCTCCCAGGCGAAGCCAGTGCGAAGGTGGGCGGCGAGGCTCTCGGGGCGATAAGCGAAGATGTTGGCGAGGCCTCCTGCAGGGAAATACCAGTCGAGGATGACGGCGGCGTCCACATTCCAGAAGGTGCCGGCCTGGGCATCCCGGATCCACTGATAGGTGGCGGCCTGGGCCTTGGATTCATCCACGTCCAGGCCGTTCTGGAGTCTGGCGACGAGGACGAAGCGGTCGAGTCCTCCCTCATAGAGGGTTTTGCTTTTCAAGAGGGGATTGGGGACGGTGCCGTCGCTGAATTTCTTGTCGTCGAGGTTGCCACGGACGCGGCCGAGCAGCGCTGTCTCGGTGTTGGCCTTGGAGCCGACTAGGACGAGGCCCACGCCTTCAATGTGGTGGTCGTAGAAATAGGCGGCTGGACTGTCCCGGAGAGAGCGGGAGAGGGTCGCGTCCTCCACCGCGCTGGTTTGCGCGTGGGTGACGGCGGGTAGCAACAGCGGCATGGCGAGGGCGATGATGCGGAGCATGCAGCGGGGTGATGTGGCGTATAGGCCGCAGGCCAGGGACGAAACCCTGGAGGTGAGGAGAGAGAGCGTGGTCATGAGCGTGCAGGAGTGGGTTTCAGCAAAACCGGTGTTTTTATTTGAACAACGGGGCAAAAGAAAGAAATTCTAGTACGTTAATAATACTAAAACCTAAGACCTGCATGCTAATTCTTTGATTGTAAGCCTTGTAACGCGGCTAAAAAAAGAAAGAAGTCTGGTTAATAGTCGGCTCACCTCAGTGCCTTTTTCTTTTTGAATAAGCTCATTCTTTATCTTTACTTGGTGCAAACCTGTTTATACCTGACGCGTCGGCTTGGTTGCCACTGGATTTGCCAGAGGTTCATCCAAGCCGTCTAACGCACATGCTTCTCCCCATGAAACCCACGAGACTGCTCCAGAGCGCCGTCCTTCTGTCTGTCATTGCCACGCTCTGCGGCTGCATCACCAAAGTGAGCTCGCGTTCAAAGCTGGCGGGCAATGCGGTGGGCGGCCAGACGGAGTCGGTGGGAGAGATCAAGCGGGATGCGGAGACGCCGCAGAGGCTGGCGACGGGAAAGCGCACCTATGTGCTGCTGCAGGTGGACGGGGGCGGGATCATGGGGATCACCCCGGCGACGCTGCTGGCGCACCTGGAGCAGGAGATGCAGCGTAGGCGTCCGGGGTTTCAGGGCAAGAAGCTGAAGGACATTCTTTCCGTGTGCCTGGGGACGAGCACAGGCTCGATCATCACCGGCATGGTGACGGCGGGAGTGCCGGCCAGGGATATAGCAGGCTTCTATACCGGCGATGGGGTACGGCTGTTTCAGAGCGAGGGGCGGAACTGGTTCTTTCCGCTGGGCCCGAAGTACAAGCGGGACAAGTTTCAGGATACGCTGTTTTCCGTGCTGGACGGCACTCACCCCCGGCGCGGCGAGGTGCGTCTTTCGGATCTGGACAAGCAGCCGGGCGGGGCGCCGCTGCTGATCATCCCGGCGTATGATCTGCGCAGCAAGCGGACGCATTTCCTGCGCAGCCGCGGCTTCAAGGACGCGCCGCTGGAAAGCGCGTATGACATGCAGCTGGTGGACGCGATCTCGTGCTCGGCGCTGAATGCGGCGCTGTATTTTGGCAAGGTGACGGCACCGGATCAGCACTGGGAGTACGTGCAGGCGGATGGCTCGCGCCAGATGATGACGGGTGCGGTTTACAATGACGGTGGCCAGGGGACGCAGAACAACACGCTGGGCCTGGCGCTGCTGGAGGCGATGAGCCGGGGCTGGGGAATGGCGAATGATGAGCAGGTGGTCGTCATCTCGCTGGGCTGCGGGGATGATTTCACGCCGCAATCGTATGCCCGCGCCGCGCGCATTAGCGGGACGGCGCAGCTCACGAAATTTTTGTTCATGGGACAGGCGCGGCAAGAGGCCGCGCTGCTGCAATGGCGAGCGGGACGGCAACTGGCGGCCTACAATGCGAACTACAAGGTGTTCCGCTTCAATTTCGTGCCGGACAAGGCCTCGGCGTTCAGCGTGAACGCGACGCAACTTAAGGAGCTGAGGGACACGCATCCGGGGGTGATTTTTCAGCGGCGTGACTTCCAGCAACTGGTGGATGACCTGTGCAACCCGGCGGTGGTGCTGAATGGGCCGGTCAAGGAAGAGGTGCACGAAAACGCCCGCGAACTCAGGCTGGCCCCCCGTGGGCTGTGAGAGCAGCGTGCGCTCCGAGTCCTCCCCTGCCCTGCACTACTTTTTTTCTTTGAAACCGCGAACCTTCGCTCCCGAACCCACATGCACTCTCCCGCCCTCCGCCCTGCCACCCTGCTGAATCACCCCACGGCATGGAGGCTGGCCAGCGTGGCGGCGGTGCTGCTGGCCTTGCCGGGCCTGAGCGGCTGCGTGGCCATCAATGCAGGGCTGTCCCGCTTCACGCACAAACCATGGCGGATGGACGCGCCGATGGTCCCCGTGACTGAGAAAGTGAAGGATAAGCGGGGGATAGTCTTGAAGGATGCGGCGGGGAATGCCATCGAGAAGGAGGTGGCGCAGATGGGCATCGTGGAGTTTGACGACCAGGGGCAGCTCTGGCGTGACAACTACAAGAAACGAGATGCGACGGCACCGGGCAAGTCCGAGCTGGGAAGGGTGCTGGAGGCTTTGAAGCAGCGGGTCGAGAAAGGGCCGGTGCAACTCGTCATCTTTGTGCATGGCTGGAACAACAACGCCAGTGATTTGGAACAAGGCAATGTGAACAGCTTTCGGGAGATGCTCAAAACGGTGGCGAAGGCCCATCCCAATCCCTTCGGTGTCATGATCAGTTGGCGCGGGATGACGATGAAGTTCCCCACGATGATCGACATCTACAATCGTGAGGCTTCGGCGAAGAAAATCGGGCAGGCGGAGGCGACCGCCGCCATCCAGGCGCTGTGCTCGACGGCCAAGCATGGCCAAGATGACAGCCGCGTGCTGGCGGTGGGCCACTCGCTGGGGGCGGTGATCCTGCTGCGCGCGGTGGCGCAGCCGCTGGCGGCGCAGATCGCCCAGGCCTCGGTGGACACGTCCGGCACGGTCAAGGTCAGGCCCATGGCAGACACGGTGGTGCTGGTCAATGCGGCAGACACCGCCGGCCTGGCCTCGCAGATGGTGCAGGTGATGCAGGACTATCACGCGAAGTACAAGCGCAATGGACGGGACGCGCCGCTGCTCGTGAGCCTGACCTCCACGGGGGACTGGGCCACGGGCTGGCTGTACTCCGGGGTCAGCCGCCTGAGCCGGTATGTGCTGGGGACTTTGATGACCTCCTCGGCCGGGGCCAGCGCGAACAGAATCCAGGAGCACGGCACGGTGACTTCCGTGGGCTGGCATACGGCGATCCACAGCCATGATCTCGTGCCGACGCAGGGCACCAAACCGGTGGTGGTGCCCCCGGTGTCGGAGACGGGCCGCGTACTCACGGAGAGCGAGCGCGCGGTGCGGCGCATCGAGTACCTCATGAGTGAGAATTTCAAACCGAGCAAGCCGGGGGAGAAAAACCTCACGGTGTGGCTCGATCCCACGCTGCATCATCGCGAGATCAGCAGCGGGCCGCTGCAAGCCTATAATCTGAAGTACAAGGACGATCAGAACAACAACACGCCTTATTGGATTTTTCAAGTGCCGCCGTTTGTGGTGCGCGATCATAACGACATCTGGAACTCGAACTTCGTGGGCCTCGTGACGGCGATCCACAATGCGAGCCGTGAACCTCGTGAGGCTGGCCCCTCGTCGAGCTCAAAGTCAACGCGGCCAGCGCAGTCAATGGGGTTGACGCCGCTGCCTCCCATCAAGCAGGGCGTGCTGTCTGCCTCGCCGCTGCGGTAGTCCATCCTTCCCTCTCCTCTTTCATCCTTCATCCTTTCTCTCCTATGACTCCATCCCTTCCCACCAGCCTCGGCTGGCTGATCCCCGTGTTCCTGGCCGCAGGGCTGATGCTGTTTCTCTCCAGTTGCGGCTGCTGCGGCGAACGCAGCTGCCACCCGAAGAATGCCCCCTGCCCGGCCTGCTTTGAAGAACGCCCCATGCGCGGGGTGAAGCGCACGTACCCGGTGAACATCGCCCCGGCGCAGGGCCATGCGAAGGGACGCGTGGTGCTGCTGCTGCATGAACTCAACGGCCAGAGCCCCGGGACGCTGTGGCTGGCGAAGGAACTCGCAGATGCGGGCTGCAAGGTGTACGTGCCGCGGCTTTTCGGCGGCTATGGCAGCGACCATGCCCTGCGCTATGTGCTGCCCCTGCTACTTTCCCCCGACTGGAAGTTTTTCTCCGCCGCCGATGTGGGGCCGATCCGGGCGGAGGTGGCGGCGTTGGCCGAGGCCGTGGCCAAAGAAAATCCCGGGCGGAAAATCACCGTCATCGGCAGTTGTATGACGGGCGGCCTGCCGCTGGACCTGCTGCCAAGCGAGCATGTGGACACCGCCATCGTATGCCAGCCTGCGCTGCCTTTTCTGGCGTGGTCAGACGCACGCAAAACGTCCTTTGGCCTCCCGCAGGAGTCGGTGGCCCGAGCCGTGGAGGCCTTGGAGAAACAGCCGCACAAGCGCTTGATCCAGTTCAATTATCTGGGGGATCGCGTCGGCATCATCGAGCGCACGCAGCACCTGGCACAGCAGACGCAGCATGGCAGCGCGGCAAAGCGGCACGAGATGTACATCGGCGTGGGCCCCAAGGACGGCAGCTACAGCCGCACCCCCGGCGCAAAGGCGCTGCCCCTAGGCGCGCATGCTCTCTACACCGAGACGGCCCAGAAGATGCGAGGCAACGCCGCGCACTCGACGGTCACCGGAGCAGCAGGCGAGGATTTGCAGATCTACCGCCGCCAGCTCTTCCAAGCCCTGGGCCTGACGCCACCGGCGCGGTTTCATGGGCAGGGCCAGTAGCGATGAAGACCCGAAACGGTTACGCATCAACTCGTGCCGCAGGCGGAGCACGGTGTGCAGGAATTTCTGCGGCACGCGGATCGCCGCCTGGATGAATCGACGGCCATTCAGCGTTGAATTCTTATGTTCACCACCCTCGTCGTGATCCTGGCGGCTGCGACGGCTGAACCGCAGCCGAACACGCAGATCGAAGCGCTGCCGAGATCGGCTGCGCTGCCTGACGACACGCCGGCGAAGATCGCCCTCGGTCGTCTGCTCTTCTTTGATCCAATTCTTTCCGCCACGCGTGATGTCGCCTGTGCCACCTGCCATCATCCACAGCACGGCTGGGCCGATGGCAGGCCGACGCCTCTCGGGGTGCATGCCAGCGGCATTGGACCCGCACGCAAACTGGTGCAGGGTGCTGCGTTTGTGCCGCTCACGCGCAACACTCCGACGATCCTCAACACGGCGTTCAACGGCATTGAATCCGGCAAGCCGTTCGATCCCTCCAAGTCGCCCATGTTTTGGGACAACCGCGTGCGCTGCCTGGAAGCGCAGGCACTGGTGCCAATACGTCAGAACGCGGAAATGCGCAGCGATGTTTGTAGTGAAGCCGAGGCCGTTCCAGCGATGGTCGAACGTCTGAAAAGCATCCCGGAATACGTGACGCTGTTTCAAAGCGAAATCACCGCCGAGAACGTCACCCAGGCCATCGCCGCGTATGAGCGCACGCTCATCACGCCTGATTCACCCTTTGACCGCTTCATGCGTGGCGACAAGACCGCCATGACCGCCGAACAGCAGCAGGGCATGGCCGCCTTTCGGAAAGCGGGCTGCGCCCTCTGCCACAACGGCCCGATGCTCTCCGACTACAAGCTCCACGCCATCGGCCTTACCGACTCCGCCACCAATCGCACCGAGTTCCGCACGCCTTCCCTGCGCAATCTGCGGCACACCGCGCCCTACATGCATCATGGCGGCAGCACCACGCTTGATGAGGTATTGCTCTTCTATGACCGCCTGATGGATCAGGCTGCGGAAACCCTGGAAGGCGGCGACACGAGCACTCTGCCACCGCTGGATCCCCTGCTCCGCCAGATGAACCTGCTCCCCGAAGATCACGCGCCGATCAAAGCCTTTCTCGAATCGTTGAACAGCGATGACTACGACAACTCCGTGCCCGAGCGAGTGCCGAGTCAGACCGGAGGATGAGACTTCTGCCTTGAAAACGTCCAAGCGAGAAGGCGGCTCTTCTTCTGCCCCTGGGCCATCTCCATGACCTTCAAATCGGACGCCTTCACACGCCGCAACGCCTGCTCCAAACGCGACAGATGCTCGCTTTTGGAAACCAGCGTCGTGAACCAACCGCAGCGGTCCGCAAATGCGGCGCTCTCTTCGATCATACGGCGGATGAAACCCAGCTCGCCACCCTCACACCAAAGTTCGTTCGCCTTGCCGCCGAAGTTCAGCCCCATTTTCTTCCCGCCAAGGTTCCGCAGTTTCCGCTGCGTGCCCTCCGCCGCTACAGCAGCAGAAGCATGAAACGGCGGATTGCACGAGGTCAGGTCAAAGCGCTCGCCCGGTTGAATGATGCCGTGAAAGCACTGCGCCGCCGACTTTTGCAGCCGGCACTCGATCAAGCCTGCCACACTCGGATTCGCGCTCACGATCTTTTGTGCCCAGCGCCATGCGGCCGCATCGACCTCCGCTCCGACAAAGCTCCAGCCGTATTCGCTCGCACCGATGAGCGGATAGATGCAGTTCGCTCCCGTGCCGATGTCCAGCACGCGTACCGACGGCCCGCGCCGTAGCTCGATCAGATCCGCCAGATGATGAATGTAATCACTGCGCCCTGGAATAGGCGGACAGAGATAACCCGGCGGGATGTCCCAGTGCTGCAAACCATAGGCCTGCTTCAGCAGCGCCTGATTCAGCGCCTTCACCGCCAGCGGGTCCGCGTAATCAATGCTGTCATCGCCATACGCATTCGGCTTCACAAAAGCCGCCAGCGCCGGAGTGCAGGCGATGAGCTGCGGGAAGTCGTAGCGTGTGTTGAACCGGTTGCGCGGGTGCAGACCTGCCTTGACTGCGCTGTCCATCTTTAGCTTCCACCTCCCGGCGGCGTGCGGTCATCGCCAAAGTATTTCTCGCTGCGGTAGCGCAACCACACGCGCAGCACCTGCGGCACCTTCTCCCGCTCCGCTTCGCTCAGGGTTTCGTAGAGCGCCATCGCCTTCTCCCGCTCGCCTCGGCAGGCGCGGTTGTTGTGCGCGTCCCAGTAGGCTCGTGCCACGCGGATGCGTCGGCACACCTCCTTGATCAAGGCGGCACCGGTGAGCGGCATGGCGTTGGGTTTCTTCTTGGCAGGCATGGAACAAGGTCAGTGATACTATCGCGCATCACAAACTTTCATTTTTTGAGCGAGTCTTCTTGGGTAGATGGTTGATGTGCGTCCGTAGCGCACGGGGTGGAGGCGGAGCGATTGAAAAGGTGCGGAACGGGTGAGTCTGCAGCACGCGCTGGGACGAAGGATTCCAGGGACGCGCACAGCGCATCCCTACCAGCTCTGCGTGGCGCGGCACCTCAAGGGCTGGTAGGGAACCGCTGTGCGGGTCCGAGTTTTCGGGTCTATCACGACGCAGGCACCCAAAAAGGTTCGCCATCCTTGGCGTGATCGATCAACGGAAACCCAGAGTCAATTTTCTATCGAGTGGGGGACTTTTGAAAGTTTGTGATGCGCGGCAGTATCAACGAAAAGGCATTGGAAAGCGAGGTCGGCAACATTTCATAATGCCTTGCCTTCTGAGGTGCTGCTGCTTTCATGGACCTGCCTTTACGGCAAAATTCGCATGCGTAGCGCTTTCGTTTCCCACAGCACTGCCGATGACTCTTACGTCGCAGAAATGGACTCGTTCCTACGTGCGGCTGGTTTCGATGATGTTTTCAATGATGTCAGTTCCATCAAGCCCGATGAGGAGTTCTGGCCGGAGATCGAGAAGGGCATCGCAAAAGCCGATACCCTTGTCGTCGTTATCACTTCCGCGTCCAGCGATTCGGCTTGGGTGCGGC
>Ga0114968_10002719_pt1 | contig 13384 bp, 17 predicted proteins | sample M_130807_EF_Meta_FD_87020 | JGI IMG/M metagenome (GOLD analysis project Ga0114968, IMG submission 87020) | Freshwater microbial communities from Lake Montjoie, Canada to study carbon cycling - M_130807_EF_MetaG | ecosystem: Environmental > Aquatic > Freshwater > Lake | place: Lake Montjoie... | reverse complement strand
GAGATCATCGGTGTATTGAAGCGTGGCTTGACCCTTTTCTTTGGTTACTTTCTTTTGGGTCAGCGCAGCGATTCAAAAGAAAGTCACGCCTAGCGGCGAGCGTTCAACGCCAAGCAGCGAGCGTCTTTTACTCTTCAAACTTCCCAATATTCCGGAACTTCTCATATCGTTCGTCCAAAATATATGAAACACTTTTGGATTTATACGCATCTAAATCCAATAAAATACGCTCTTTTATCGTTTCCGATACTGCTTTCCAATCATGGTGAGCGCCGCCTAGAGGCTCTTTAATAATCCCATCAGCAACACCTAAACCAACCACATCGTTGGCGGTAATTTTCAAACTCTCAGAAGCGATATCCGCTTTTTTAGCATCTCTAAATAAAATAGACGCACAGCCTTCCGGAGAAATAACGGAATAAACCGTGTATTCCAACATATAAACTTTATTGGACACACCAATTGCAAGAGCCCCACCGGACCCGCCTTCACCAATAACAAACGTAATTACAGGAACTGTTAATGCAGTCATTTCTCTTAAATTGCGAGCAATAGCTTCGGCCTGACCGCGTTCCTCAGCTTCAATCCCGGGATACGCACCCGGAGTATCAATAAAGGTAACAATCGGGATAGAAAATTTTTCTGCCATTTGCATTAAACGCAAGGCTTTCCGATAGCCTTCCGGATGCGGCATTCCAAAGTTTCTATAAATATTCTCTTTTGTATCGTGGCCTTTCTGATGGCCGATAAACATGACTTTTTTCCCATTAATAACAGCAATACCGCCAACTATCGACGGATCATCCCGAAACAACCTGTCCCCATGAAGCATTACCAGCTTATCCGAAATCAAACGGAATAAACTTAATGAATCCGGACGGTTTGGATGCCGAGCAAGCTGCACAATTTGCTGAGCTGTAAGATTTTCATAAATCTCCACTTTCAGCTTTGCGGCACGCTCTTCAATACGCACAATTTCACCGGAAAGATCGATATCGCTATTTTGCGATAAATCCCGTAGCTGACTTATTTTTTCATACAACTCAACAACAGGTTTTTCAAAATCTAAAACTTTTAAACTCATACTATAGCTCCGATTGTCTAGGATCCAAGATGGTCACAAGATCCAATAAAATCTGCCTCATATCTTTCCGTTCAACCACCATGTCCACCATACCGTGTGACAATAAAAACTCTGACCGTTGAAACCCTTTCGGTATTTTTTGCCGAATGGTTTGTTCAATAACCCGAGGACCTGCAAAGGAAATCAAGGCATTAGGCTCTGCGATATGAACATCGCCCAACATTGCAAAACTGGCAGATGTTCCACCGGTTGTAGGATCACACAGCACAGAAATGTAAGGAACGTTCACTTCAGCAAGTTTACATAACGCCGCACTAGTTTTTGCCATTTGCATTAAACTGGTAATCCCTTCTTGCATACGAGCACCGCCAGACGACGTAAATAATATAAGAGGATGTTTATCTTTAATCGATTTCTCAATAATCCGTGCGATTTTCTCACCCACAACAGACCCCATCGATCCACCCATAAACGCAAAATCCATAATCCCTAAATTAACAGGCTTGCCACCCAGTTTCACTTCACCAATTACCATGGCTTCGTTTCGTTTATACTTTTTCTGAGCATTGAGAATACGGGTAGCGTAACTTTCCGTATCTGTAAATTTAAGAAAATCTACAGGCTTAATATGAGAATCAATTTCTTGGAATGTCCCTGAATCAAAAAAATAAGCTATCCGCTCTTCTGGGCTGAGACGAAAGTGATAAGCGCATTTCGAACACACCTTCAAAGAGGCTTCTAAATCTTTGGAGAAAATTACATTCCCGCAACTTTTGCATTTAATCCAAAGGTCGCCTGGAATATTTAATTTCTCAGTCTGCGTTACGTTTTTTTGCTTCTTAGCAAACCATTCTAATATTGACATAATTAATAACCAGTAGGTAAAATTTGAGTCTAATCATATTAGCGAAATAGGCTTAACTAGTCAATCTAAAGAAAGCAGGAATACGAGAAAAATGGCAAATATAAAAGCATCAAAAAAAGACATTCTCACAAACAAAAGAAATCGTGAACGCAATGTCAGCTTTAAATCCAAAATGAAAACAGCTGTTAAAAAAGCAGTTGCAAGCATCGAGGAAAGTGCTGAAGAAGCAATTGCTCAAACACGTTCCGCACTTAAAACCATTGATAAACTCGTATCAAAAGGCGTTTTACATAAACGTACAGCTGCCCGTAAAAAATCTCAGTTAATGAAAAAAGCAAACGTTGCAGCAACAGAAGGCCCAAAAGTAAAAACAGATACGCCTAAAAAAGCTAAGAAATCTGCAAAAGCTCCCGTAGCTAAAAAAGCAGCTCCTAAAGCCGCTAAGCCAGCAAAAGCAGCCCCTGCAGCCAAAGAAAAAGTTGCTAAGAAAACAACAAAGAAATCTGGGAAATAAACACTCCCGCCTTTTCTTTACACTATTTCTTTTAATAACAAGCCCCATTTTATTTGCGTTCTCTAGCGCAAAAATAAATGGGGTTTCTTATTTCTTGGAAGAGGCCCGCACACCGGCAGAACGCGCGAAGGGATTAATGTACCGAACAGCCCTAAAGGCCAATCACGGCATGATCTTTATTTACGCAGAAGAAACCGTTGTTCCCATCTGGATGAAAAACACCTATATCCCCCTGGATATTATTTGGATCAACAAAGACAACAGGATTATTGATATCCAGTCAGGGGTCCCTCAATCAGAACTGATTCACTACCCTCTTGGACAAGCAAAATACGTAATTGAACTCAACAAAAATCAAGCTGAAAAATGCAAAGCACAATTGGTCACTAAGGTTATTCTAAAATAACGGTTTATTTCTTTACTAAAGAGGTAAGAGAAATCGTACCTTGTTTTGATTCCGTCCAAGAAAAATCAAAGACGATATCATCATAGTCATTATGTGTTTCTAGCGTACTAAAAATAACTTCAATCCATGTATCATCGCCAGCTGCTAACGTGTGATTGGTTGTTACTGCATGTTCTTCCAATGTAACAGAGCCTTTTCTTGGCTTAATATTATACGAAAGATTATCCGCATCAGATGTTCCCGTATTTTCAACAACAGCAAGTATTTTTACAGGATTATCACTTTTTAAAAGTTCTCTTACTTTAACCGTAGCACTGCCGGATGTAACATAATTCGAACCGGATGTTGTGGTTTCAGTATCCGCAATGCGCGAACAAGATACGACACAAATTGACAAAAGAGCCAGAAGCACAGCGAGGATGCGTTTCATTTATTGTCTCCAAAAAAAAAGAATGTACTGCTAGTATACTAGAAATCAGAACAACTCGTAAGTAAAAGAAAATGAAAGTAATTATTCAAATACCAGCATATAACGAAGAAGAAACTCTTGGACTGACACTTTCAAAACTACCCAAAACACTCCCAGGTATTGAGCATGTGGAATGGTTAGTTATTGATGATGGCAGCAGAGACAATACCGTATCGGTCGCAAAACAATACGGGGCGCATCACGTATCCAGTTCTATCCAAAACCAGGGACTGGCTAAAACATTTACCCGGGGTATTGAGGAATGCCTTAAGCTGGGCGCAGACATCATTGTGAATACCGATGCCGACAATCAATATTGTGCAGATGATATTGAAAAATTAATTCAGCCTATTTTAGAAAAAAAAGCAGATATCGTGATTGGGACACGGCCAATCCAAACAACGTCTCATTTTTCTCCGGTCAAAAAATGGCTTCAGGCGCTGGGGAGCTTAATGATTCGAGTTATCAGTAACACGGACATCAACGATGCGCCTAGTGGATTTAGGGCTATAAGCAGGAAAGCCGCTTTAGAGCTTAATATTTTCAATTCCTACACCTACACACTGGAAATGATTATCCAAGCGGGAAAAAAGGGAATAGCGATCACCTGCGTCCCGATCCGCACCAATAAAGACGAGCGGCCATCCAGACTAGTAAAAAGTATCCCGAGCTATATCAAACGATCAATTATTACGATGATTCGGATTTTTAATACCTATCGCCCCCTATCCTTCTTTTTAACTGTAAGTGCTCTTCCTCTTTTTGTAGGATTTTGCCTGGGTATTCGTTGGGTTATTTTATTTATGGGAAAAGGACAAGCTCTCCATTTACCAAGCTTAATTTTTGCAGCCATTCTTATTTTAATCGGGGCACAAATCTTTTTCTTCGGGTTGATGGCCGACCTTATCTCAGTAAATAGACAATTATTAGAAGATATCCAAAAGAAAGTTCGTGAGGGCTATTTTTCAGACAAATGAAAAAAATAGCGTCGATTATCATCAGCGGGATTATCCTGTGGATTTTGTATTCTAAAATCAACGTTTCTGCAGCGTTTGCCATTTTATCGCAAGCTAACAAAGCGTTGTTGGTGGTATCGCTGTTACTTATTATCCCTGTCCTGATTTTAAACGCGGTTCGCTTGCAATGGATTATGCCAAAACACAAACGATTGCATTTTATAGAAATGCAGCGGCTAATTTTTTTAGCAAATACATTAAATATGATTTTACCTGCGAAATTGGGCGATATTTCCAAAGCTTTTTTTCTTAGAAAAAAATACAATTTAAAAAGCAATTTATCGTTCGCCGTTATTTTGGCAGAAAAAGTAGGCGACATGCTGGGATTAAGTGTCATTTGTTTATTAGGCCTGCTAATTCATGGCCCGATTAAAGGACCTTATTTACATTATCTAACCTTTATTTCCATACTCACAGCAATTGGATTTATTGGACTATTAAGTAGAAAATTAACACATTTTTGCTTTAAACTAATTTCAATTCCTCTTCCCAAAAAACTTCTTAAAAAACTTATCCCATTTTTCTTATCTTGGACTGGAATGCAAAAATACTTATCAAAACAACCTAAAAAACTATTTCAGTTATTAGCAATGTCATTCGCCTCTTCATTTATTCATTTTTTTGGCATTTGGATTATGTTTTTAAGTATTTATCCGCAACTGCCTTTATCGCTGAACTTGGCCTTAACGCCGTTCAGTGTGTTGGCAGGATTAATCCCCATTACGTTTTCTGGAATTGGAACAAGGGATGTTGCACTAGTGGGATTATTTGAAGGCTATGTCAGCCCCGAAATAGCAGCCGCATTTGGACTGCTATTTACGATTCGGCTGATCTTTTTTGCGATGCCGGGGCTTCCGTATCTCAGTTATTATTTTCCTAATAAAGCGGCTTCGATCATCAAACGCACTTCGATTAAAAAAGGCACGTGATACATTTCGTAAGTTAGAAATGTAAAATACAGCCCATAAATTCCGCCAAAAATGGGTAAGAGTTTATACGACGCATTGATCATAGTGTCTGCCTTTTTTGTGACACAGTAAAAAGCAGCTCCTAACAACGAAAGCAGCATCACAACCGTTGCTACAACAAAGCTCATTGATTGCTTTGTCTCGTCAAAAAAATAGACGGCTTGCTGTACTAGAAGAAGCGATAAAAGCCCTGCAGTCCATTTAATAAGTGTGCCGGCTTTACGGCGATACGTGGGATCCGACAGATCAAAATGCACCATAAACGCAGCAAGAAGCATCATCATAAAAGGAAAGACGTAGGAAATGTAGCGCGCCAATTTAGTGTGGCCGGAAATAGAAAACAAGACCAAACATGGTAAAAAGGCACACAGCAAAATGATATACCGTTTATCTTGCTTAAAACGCTCGATGATATTTTTTTTGAAAAATGAGCCAATTAAACAAAATGTGAACGGCAGCATGCCAACTAAAACATACAGAGGAAACCCATAAAAATCGGCATTAAAATGAGCGTGAGGACGCGTCGATTTTACAAATCTTCCGGTATTATCATATAAAAACGTATGTAAAAAGTGGTTACCGTCTGCATGCATTTGGCCTAAAAACCATGGCGCATTAATCGCAATGATACTTAGGGTAAGCAAGAACCCATCGCGGATGATGTTTTTAATGGACCGGTTCATTACCCATTGTGTACCGATAATAAAAAACCCGGCTAACCCCAACGCAATCGAAAACCGGCTTAAACTGGCAACCGCAATGGCACCCAAAGCGAGTGCAAAATAGGTTTTATTTTTATCTCGGCATGCCAAGTAATAAAACCCACAAAAAGCTGTATACAAAACCGCTGCAGGCCAGTCGTACATGGGGGTACGGGATAAGTAAACTGGGGCAATAGAGGTAACATAGAAAAAAGCACTAAGCTGCCCTACCCTATCATCATTCCAAATTTTGGATGAGAAAAAGTAAACAAGTGCAGCACCGATAACACCCATGATCAAATTAAAAAAGTTCAACGCATAAAACGTTTGCCCTAATAACTTGATACAAACTGCGGCCGTCCAAACCATCAATGGACCATGTGCTTGATCATTTGTACCTGAAAAAAAGTACCCGGTTTGACTGAGTTCAACGGCGGAGTCTGTCCAGTTCGCAACATCGCCATCCGTTAACGGGAAAAAGACCACAGGCCAGCTGAAAAGAACAAAGGCAAATAACGAAAACAACCAAATACGACTACGGCTCATAACTCTGCAATAACCTCAATTTCGACAGCCGCTCCTTTTGGAAGGCCATTGGTTGGAATAGCTGAACGCGCAGGTTTGTGATCACCAAAAAACTCGGCATACACCACGTTGATTTCTGGCCAATACGCGATATCCGACATATACACCGTGACTTTAACTACTTTTGAACGATGTGATCCCGCCGCTAATAAAATCTTATCAACGCTATCCAACGCCACGCGGGTTTGCGCTGTGACACTACCGGTTTCTTGTTCTCCGTTGGGTTTTAAAGGAATTTGTCCGGAAAGAAAAACCAGGTTTCCAGAAACCATCGCTTGAGAGTAATGGCCTAGAGGCTGAGCTGCTTGATCAGTGTGTACAATACGCATATGTTTTCTCCTTACATCCTTACATGGCGAAAGGTATAATGCAGCCATGAAGTCAGTTCAAAGCATAGCATTAATTGGCATGGCTGGGGTAGGGAAAACCAGCTTTGGAAAACACCTCGCCGCACAAAAAAAACTGTCTTTTATTGATACGGATGACTTGTTAAAAGATGTAATTGGAATGCCCTTACAAGAGTTTATTCAAACACAGGGGGCAAAAGCATTATTGGAAAAAGAAGAGGCCGTTGTCTGCGCATTAACCGTTTCTTCCCCATCCATTATTGCAACAGGCGGCAGTGTAGTGTATTCAGAAAAAGCGATGACACACCTTAGAAAAATAGCACGAATTGTTTGGCTAAAAGATTCATTTGAAAACATTCAAAAACGTTTACAAAACTTTGAATCCCGAGGTCTAATTAATCCTTCTGAAAAGCCCTTAAAAGAGCTCTTTGAAGAACGGGCGCTGTTATATAAAAAATACGCTGACAAAACCATCGTTTATCCACATTTTTTCAACCCCAAAATTATTAAAGCGCGTCTTGAGGAGTTAGTTTAATGAAGCAGCAGACCTTAAAATCCCCTGTTCACTTTGAAGGCATCGGCATTCATAGCGGACAAAACTGCAGCATCACCATTAACCCTGCTCCCGAAAATTTTGGGATTTGTTTTAAGAGAAACGATAACGACGCAATGATCCCTGCTGTGCCCCAGTATTTAGCCCATACGCTTCGTGCGACCGCGTTAGAAAAAGATGGAGTCTTAATCAAAACCCCAGAACATATTCTTGCCGCACTTGCAGGACTTACTATTCACAATGCCCTGATCGAAGTATCTAGTGAAGAAATGCCCATTATGGATGGAAGCAGCTTACCCTTTGTAGCCGCCTTAAAAAAAGCTGGGACGTATACACAAGATTCTGACATTTCCCCGATTCAACTCAATGAAACACTCATTATTCAAGAAAACGACAGTACTCTAATTGCGATTCCTTCGGAAAAACCATCTTTTACCTATCACCTTCATTTGAAAGAAAACTGGATCGGCGCACAAACCATTCACTTTGATCCTCAAAAAGATGATTTTGAAAGCGCTATTGCTCCAGCTCGAACATTTGGCTCGTTAAGTGAAATTAATTATCTGAAAAAAAACGGATTGGCCTTGGGCGGCAGTTTGGAAAACGCTCTTGTTTTAGGAGAATCCGACTATGTAAATCCAACTCGTTTTTCAGATGAATTAGCGCGGCATAAATTATTGGATTTAATGGGAGATTGTTGGATAGTTGGACGGCCAATTCAGGCAACGATTATCGGGATTAAATCAGGACATGCGCTGACGATGAAATTGGTGCAGGCCATTAGTAAGACTCCGTCCTACCTTAAGATAGAGGACACAAGAAAGTCGCTTTTAAAGACCTAATCCTTGTTGCTGAGCTCTTAGCAAATCTTCGACTTTTTTAATCAGCTTTTTCTTCTTTTTTAGGAACAAATCGTCTTCGACCTCTTCCGCATCCATGTTTTCACCAGTTTCTTGCAGATCTTTGTCACGGCGTAGGGCTTGGCGGTCGATATCTCGCGTTGCACCAATACGCTGCTGTTGTTGGAGCTCGGCAGATTTTTGGCCGAATATGGCTGTAAATTTTAAGGCATCTTCAGACGTTTTTTGGATTTTTTGCTGGCCTTTACCTCGATTTGGATCAAGACCTTGAATATCCATGGCTTATTTTAAAAGCCTTTGGGCAAGCTTTAAGGCATCATGACGTTTTTCATGATTTAGCATGACACTGTCATGAATAACACGCAGCATTTTCATTTCTTTTTCAGTTAATTCTTTGCCGATAAGGCCTTCCATGCGTAGGGAAATCATCAGCTGTATCATGACAAGCTTTGCGGGTTGTGTGTCAATGTGAGGACCTACAGAACGAAAAATTTCCTCAAACTTTGCTTGCCGTTCACGATGAGAGAGTTTTTTTAAATCAGACATACAGCATCCTTCATACAGATTGAGTATCGGTACAAAAATTTAAAAACTTGTACATCTAATCAAAAACAATCCCTTCAAACTCGTCCCAAATGGCTCTAAAGGATTCAAAATCGATAGAATAAAACACTTTTCGGCCTTCTTTTCGTGCCTTTGTAATGCCTGCTCGGCGTAGCATATTTAAATGATGAGATGTTGTGGATTGTTCCAAATAAAAACGTTTCTCAATATCTTGAGCAAACATTTCTTTATTTTTTTTCAGAAGCTTTACGATTTCGATACGTTCTTCGTTCGAAAGCGCTTTGAAAAATTTTATATGTTTGTCATTTGGGCTCGGCAAAGTATTTTCTCCACTCCTACCATCGCCTGCAGCGCCTCGGGTACGAGAATACTGCCATCCGGCTGTTGATAGTTTTCTAAAATCGCAGCAAAAGCACGACCAACTGCAACCCCCGAACCATTCAGTGTATGCAAATACTGGACCTTACCTAACTGCTCACTTTTATATCGTATCATAGCCCTACGAGCTTGGAAATCTAAAAAGCTAGAACAAGAGGAAATTTCTCGATACTTATTTTGTGATGGAAACCACACTTCAATATCGTATGTTTTTGCGGCTGAAAACCCAATATCTCCCGTGCATAATTCGACGACACGGTAAGGTAAATTTAGACGTTGAAGAATCACCTCGGCATGGCCTAACAGACGCTCTAGAGCAGCGGCGGAATCCTCGGGTTTTACCAGGTGAACCAGCTCAACTTTATTAAATTGATGTTGACGAATAATCCCTTTCATATCGCGGCCATACGACCCCGCTTCTTTTCTGAAACATGGCGTATGAGCAGTAACCTGAATTGGGAGCTTTTTCTCATCGATGATGGAGTCTTTAAAGATATTGGTAAGCTGGACTTCGGCGGTTGGGCTGAGCCAATAATCCGACTCTTCTAAACGGAAACAATCTTCGGCAAATTTGGGGAGTTGGCCGGTGCCTTTTAAGCTGTCGGTATGCACTAAAACAGGCGGCATCATTTCTTCATAGCCATGTTCTTTGGAATGGATATCCAGCATCAGTTGGATGAGAGCACGTTCTAGCCGAGCACCCAGACCGCGATAAACAACAAAACGAGCACCAGCAATTTTGGCAGCCGCATCAAAATCCAAAATACCGCATCCTTCACCCAAATCATCGTGCGCTTGAGGCGTAAAAGAAAATGAACGCGGTTCACCCCAGGTGCGAATTACGCGGTTAGCCTCTTCATCTTTTCCAACGGGAATGGTGGTGTCCGGAACATTAGGAAGCAGAAGGGCTTGATTGTTTACATCAATTTCCAAATTGCTAACATGTTCTTGAAGCGATTTAATCTCCAGAGACAGATGCTTTAAAGCCTCCATCTGTTCAGGAGTGGGCTTCCCTTTTGGCATGAGGGTATTGCGCCGGTTGATCATGTCATCCAAGCGTTGGCGTTCGTTTCTCCAGGTTTCATCCAAGGCAAGGAATTGATCTAAACATGCGGTAGGATAATTTCGGGATTCCAGGCCCTTTCTGACACTATCGGTTTCATTACGAAGTCGTTTTGGATCAAGCATGTTAGCCTCCTTTTGGGTAAGAACCCAGACAGCGATAAATTGCAGAGTTTTGTTCTACTTTTTGTAACACAGTTTTTAGGGGATCTTCTAAGCGATGGCCTTCACAATCCACATAAAAAATATATTCACCCAAGGCCACTTTGGAAGGGCGGGATTCGATTTTGGTGAGGTTAATGTTTTCAGCCGAGAACATATTTAAAATTTCAACGAGACTGCCAGGCTTATCTTTTAATGCTGAAAAAACGATGGAGGTTTTATCAGAGCCGGAGGGTTGGGCGTCTTTAGCCCCAATCATGACAAAACGGGTGGCGTTGTCAGAATAATCATTTACCTCTGTATCAATGACTTTTAACTGGTAAAGATCCGCCAAAGACTCACTGCCGATACAGGCCATTCCTACAGAGTTTTGAATAAGCTGAGCCGCTTGGCTTGTTGATCCGGTGACTTCGGTTTTAATTGTTGAAAAATGATCTAAAAGATATTGCCTACACTGTGCCAACGGTTGGGTGTAACTTAAAATGGTTGTGATGTTCTTCTTAATATCCTCTACAGAACCGTCCCAAGCCTGACTTACCATCAAACAATGAGAAATCGGATAAATAATTTCAGAGAAAACAAAACAGGTAGACATACTAAATAATAGATCTAAATTAACCGCCACTGGACCTTCAATGGAATTTTCCAACGGCAGAATAAATTGTTCGCAAGCCCCTTTTTTATAGCCTTCAAACAGCAAGGGAAACGAAGAGAACGGCACCAGTTCGGCCGCTCTCTTTTGTTGTGTTAAATATCCAACAAGGGCCGCATGTGAATACGTCCCTTCTGGTCCAAGGTATCCAATCTTCATCCAAGCTCTGGGTAAAGAGGATAAGCTGATGTGATATCAAGAACTTCCTTGCTTACTCTCTCTTTAATGGTGAGATCTTCTGGATTTGAAAGAACATCCGCAATCAATGTTGCGATTTTAGCCATAGCCTCTTCTTTCATACCGCGTGATGTTACCGCTGGCGCACCGATACGAATACCGGATGTGATAAACGGGCTTTCTGTATCAAATGGAACCGCGTTTTTATTTACAGTGATTCCCACTTCATCCAACATGTGTTCCGCTACTTTTCCTGTCAGTTTTTTAGACCGTAAATCCACTAAAACTAAGTGGTTATCGGTTCCGCCGGATAAAATTCTGAAGCCGCGCTCGCCTAATACTTTTGCAATCACTTGGGCGTTTTTAATGACTTGTTGTTGATATTCACGGAATGAGGGCTCTGCCGCTTCTTTTAACGCAACCGCTTTACCCGCGATAACGTGCATTAACGGGCCGCCTTGCGTGCCTGGGAACACCGCTTTATCAATTGCTTTTTGGTATTCCGCTTTACACAAAATAATACCGCCTCGAGGTCCGCGAAGGGTTTTATGTGTAGTTGTTGTAACGATATCCGCAAATTGAACAGGATTTGGATGAAGTCCAGCCGCAACCAAACCAGCAATATGCGCCATATCTACAAAGAAAATCGCGCCAACTTTTTTAGCGATTTTAGAAATACGCTCGAAATCGATAATGCGTGGGTAAGCAGACGCCCCAGCCACAATCATTTTAGGCTGCGCTTCTATCGCTGTTTTTTCCATTAAATCATAGTCAATACGCTCGGAGTTTTGGTCTACGCCGTAAGGAACCACTTTGAAATAGGTTCCGGAAACACTTACCGGTGACCCGTGTGTTAAGTGACCGCCATGAGACAAGTTCATTCCCATAATCGTGTCGCCAGGTTTTAGTGTGGCGAAATATACTGCAAAGTTTGCACTGGCACCGGAATGAGGTTGAACGTTTGCATGCTCTGCACCAAATAAGGATTTAGCACGATCGATAGCCAGTTGCTCGACAACGTCGACGTATTCGCAACCGCCGTAATAGCGTTTGCCGGGAAGACCTTCTGCATACTTATTTGTCAGCCAGGTTCCTTGCGCTTGCATAACAGCCAAAGAGGTAAAGTTTTCAGAAGCGATAAGCTCGATTTTTTGCTTTTGACGCGTTAGCTCGTTTTCAAGAGCGGCGTTTAGCTCGGGGTCATAGTTCTTGATCAAATCGGTGTTCAAAAGACGGGAAGAAGACGTCTGCGGCATAGGTAAACCTCACATAAAAATTTGAGGTCATTGTACTGAAGGTCTAGAAAAAGTTAAACTCCCACGGCGTTACGGACAATCCGCATGGTATCTGCGGCAACATCCCGGGCACGTGCAGCCCCATCTTGTAGGTAGCGTTCTACTTGGGCGCGGTCGGATTGGAAAATCGTGCGCCGGGTGCGAAAGTCGGATAACAACGCGTTAATGGCAGCCGCACATTCTTTTTTACAATCCACACAACCTAGAGCAGCCGTTTGACAGCCTTCTCGAACAAAAGCAACACGGTCTTCTGCACTAAAAATGTTATGAAAGGAAAACACAGGACACACGTCCGGATTTCCCGGATCGGTACGACGAATCCGTTGGGGATCGGTTAACATGGCTTTTACTTTTTTCTCGATATCTTCCGGCGAGTCTGAAATGGGAATGGCATTGCCATAACTTTTGGACATTTTTCGGCCATCTATTCCTAATAAAACAGGAAACTGAGTAAGGCGATCTTCGGGCTCGGGTAGATCTGTTTTGTAGACAAAATTAAAGCGGCGGATAATTTCTCGGGCTAACTCTAAGTGAGGCAGCTGATCTTTTCCAACCGGCACCACATTGCCTTGATACAGCAAAATATCAGCCGTTTGTAGGACGGGGTATCCTAAAAATCCATACGTGTGTAAATCTTTATTTGAGATTTCATCCATCTTTCCTTTGTAAGTAGGAACACGTTCTAACCAAGGCAGGGGCGTGATCATAGACAAAATAAGATGAAGT
>Ga0114968_10002718_pt1 | contig 13384 bp, 17 predicted proteins | sample M_130807_EF_Meta_FD_87020 | JGI IMG/M metagenome (GOLD analysis project Ga0114968, IMG submission 87020) | Freshwater microbial communities from Lake Montjoie, Canada to study carbon cycling - M_130807_EF_MetaG | ecosystem: Environmental > Aquatic > Freshwater > Lake | place: Lake Montjoie... | reverse complement strand
GCAAGTATGTCACTTCACCATCCATTGCTGGATCAAAGGCTAAAGCCATTGCAGTCATGGACTATCTAGAAGAAAAAATTCGCAAAGACAAGTACAAGCAGTAATTCGGGGAATCGTGGCGCTGTAATGCTCGTTAGATTTTGACGAAGCGCCGCACAATCCAAAAATACAAAGGGTAAGGCAAGATTCTGAGAAATTTTAGGAATCTAGAGAACCGTTTAGGGAAGTGAATATCAAACTCCCCGTTTTGTATGCCAGATAGAATTTCAGTAGCCGCTTCTTCAGCGCTAATTAATGCAGGCATTTCAAAATCATTCTGGGCTGTAGCCTCGGTAGCTACAAACCCCGGAGAAATCATATGAACACTGATGCCTGTGGGTAATAAGTCGTAATACAAGTTTTCACAAAAATTAATAATGGCAGCTTTGCTAGGCCCATATGCTAAAGCCTTTGGTAGACCGCTATAGCCAGCAACACTACCAACAATCGCAATATGACCAGAGTGAGCTTTAAGCATTTCTGGCAATACCAGCGCAACCGCTCTCATTGGACCTAAAAGATTTGCATCAATCGTTTGCTCTGCTACTCGAATATCAAAATCATCTGCTCGCAGAGGTGTGTACACACCTGAAACAAAGAGCATTAAATCAATGCTGCCCCATGTATCTAAAATAGTTTGATAAGTTTTTTGAAGTTGCGACTCATTGGTGACATCGAGCGGCATCACAAGCGCTTGATTAAGGGAGGCTGATTCAGCAATTTGATTTAAGCGTTCGACCCTACGACTCGATAGCGCAACCTTTGCGCCGGCAGCTATTAGTGCTCTTGCGCAGGCTTCGCCAATACCGCTTGAAGCTCCAATGACCCAGATATGTTTTTCGGAAAAACTAGAGATACCTTTTTGCTTCATGCGCTTAATGCATCCGAAGATGTCCTAGTGTGGTCGTGGCTGAGTGTAAATTGCACTACGTCAATATTGCGTTCTGAGAAACCGGCTGCGCAGTACATGAGATAGAAATTCCACAGCCGAATAAAGGCTTCGTCAAATCCTAGTTGGCGTACTTCTTGAAGTTGTTGGTTGAAGCTATCGCGCCATAGGCAGAGAGTTTTGGCGTAATCAGCACCAAAAGCAAATTCTCCCTCAACTTGAAGACCTGCTTTGGCGGCACTAGCTCTAAAGCTAGCTCGCGAAGGCAGCATGCCGCCTGGAAAAACATACTGCTGGATGAAGTCGGTATTGTGTCGATAGCGTTCAAACAGCTCTTCTGCAATCACAATAGTCTGAATACAGGCCTTGCCGCTAGCCTTTAGACAATTTGCAATCGCATCAAAATATTCCGGCCAGTGCTTCTCTCCTACTGCTTCAAACATTTCGACAGATGCAATACCATCAAATTTTTCTTGGCACTCACGATAGTCTTGCAGGCGGACTTCAAATGATTTGGGGGTATCCATTTCGGTCTGCACCGCCTGTAAGCGACTCTCCGCAAACACTTTTTGCTCAGTTGACAAAGTGAGGCCCGTGATGCCAATGTTGCTTCGCAGCGCTTGCTCCATGACGCCACCCCAACCACAACCTATTTCCAAAATATGATCGTCAGACTTGGCTGCCGTTGAATCGAGAATGCGGATAATTTTTGCCCGTTGTGCATCAGCTAAGGATTGCCTATTACCTTCAGAAAACCATGCGCTGGAGTAACTCATGGTTGGGTCTAACCAGAGTGTATAAAAGGCATTACCAAGATCGTAGTGAGCATGGATGTTCTTGCGGCTGCCCGTTTTGCTGTTATCGCGCAACCAATGTTTGATGCGATAAAAAATAGAGCCATACCAGCTGCCATAAATCGCTTTTTCAAGAATCGTGCGATTGCGAATGGCAAGTTCAAGGATTGCTTTGAGGTCTGGAGTATTCCATTCCCCGCGAATATAGCTTTCTGCAAAACCAATATCCCCATGGGACATCACTTCTTTAAAAACAGACCAATCTAAGACCTGAATTTCAGCATGCAAAGCATCTGTACGGCTGCCAAACTCTCTCTGTTCCCCATTAGGTAGGGTCATTTTTAAATAGCCGCTACTTAATCTAGTAAGTAATTGAAGTAAAGCAGCTGCGCTCGCCTGGTGACGGTGAGAAGACTTAGCTCGATTTTGCGGGCGTGAAAAACTAAGTCTTGAGAGTAAGGATTGGCCTGGGCGATTCATCTGCTAACTTCAAGTTCTGGGGGTTTGGGTTTTGAGTGAAAGGGTACACCTTTTGCCCATAATTTCAAGGCTTGCCAGTGAATTCTGAAAATGACTCCGAGACTCATTAAGGGGAAGCGTAAGAATGCCAAGCGTAGAGCCGAGGGGCTAAGGTTGCGGCTTTCTCCGCTAATACTGGTAGTGATTAGTGGAAGACCATCCTCATGTAATTCAATGCGACAAACACTATTTTTGCCGGAACTACTGTCTTGTGGAAACAAGAAGCGAAAATGGTAATCGCCCCGCACCTCGCAAAATGGCGACACATGAAAGACTTTTCTACTTACCAAGGTTTCTCCGGAAAGTAAAACTTCACCTGAGTCTTTATAGAGCAAATAACAATGCCGCTCACCAAAGGTATTGTTCACCTCGGCTAATACGGCCTGTACTAGACCATTTGCGCGGGTGCAAATCCAAAAGCTCACAGGATTAAAAACATAGCCCAGCACTCTGGGAAAAGTTTGTAGCCAAATTTCTCCATCCACGTGAGGGATGTGATTCTCTTTCAGAATATTTTCTATCCAAGATAGGCTATCTTCTTGGCCAATGCCGTGATCTTTGTCAAAAAATGAAAATAACCCACGCTGGTTGTCCCGCAAACCTTGCACGCTTAAAATTGATGGATCTTGTTTTCGAGTTCGCATCGGAATAGATACCGTAAAGACGCCATAACCAAAGGCGTTCTGGGCGGGTCTTAAGCGCCGATGTTTCACTACTCCAAAGTTGATCTTTGGTTGATTCATTTATTGAGCATCTTGTATAGGATGTGACCTCAATGGAGAGCGAACGCTTTCGATGAGGGCTTCCGCTACCAATTCACCTGAGCGTAGTCCATCTTCGTGGAAGCCAAACCCTGTCCAAGCACCGCAATACCAAATTGAGGATGAACCTTGAATTAATGGCAACTCTTTTTGTGCTTGAATCGCGCCCATATCAAATACTGGGTGCGAATAATGAATTTCCTGATGGGTTAGGTTGGGATCAGGCTCTGTTGATGGGTTAAGACTAACAATGATTTGAGTATTCTTAAGTTTATCTGGCAGTGGTTGCAAGCGATTGATTAGATAGTTCACGCTGACATGTTGCTTGGAGGATGGCTTTGCACCAGATTTGGCAGTGTAATTCCAAGCCGCCCAACAGCGCTTCTCTGTTGGTAAAAATCGCGTGTCTGTGTGCAATATAGCGCGATTCTTTTGATAGGGGATGGCTGCCAAAATATTTCTGGTCTGCTGATTGATGCCATGAACTAGGTCTAGTGTTTGATCGCTGTGGCAAGCCATGACAACCTCATCAAACATCATTGATCCAGATGGGCTAATAACTTCAATTTGATTTGTATCGTTGTGAGTGGTGTTGACGCGCAGAGCCCCCTCACGTCGAATATTGACGCCATGCTGCTCTAGAGCGCTAACGATGCGCTTTACATATTCACGAGAGCCCCCTTTGACGGTAAGCCACTGAGGACGATTTTGAATTTGTAGGAGTCCATGGTTGTGGCAAAAACGAACCATCGTTTGAATGGGAAACTCGAGCATTTGCTCTACTGAGCAAGACCAAATTGCACCAATCATTGGTAGAAAATAATTTTCTCTAAAACTCTGACTAAAGTGGTTTCTATCTAAAAATTTAGAAATCGCTTCATCAGGTTCCTTGTAGAGGTGGCCTGCTTCAATTTGTGCAAGCGCTAATTTAGTTGCCATGCGATTAAAGCGCAGGATGTCATAAGCCATCCTCCAAAAGGAGGGCGACAACAGGTTCGCTCTTTGTCCAAAGAAGGAATTGAGGTCATTCCCGGCCCATTCAATTTTTGCTTGTGATGCAGATTTTTCAGAGGCATCGATAGAGACTGAGAAAGACATCTCTGATGGCGATATAGGTACTTGAATTTCTTCAAAAAGGCGCACTAAGCGAGGATAGGTTTTGCGATTAAAAACTAAGAAGCCAGTATCAACACCATGAGTGATTGATTCACCATTGACTTCACAAGTGAAATCAACTGTATTGCTATGACCACCTATATGATCGCCAGCCTCATACACAGTAAGCTCAAATTCAGGATGTTGTCTTAAGGCATATGCACAGCCTAGGCCAGAGATACCTGCGCCAATAATGGCAATACGTTTTTTGCTCACTGCGCTTTTTCTCCTAACAGCTTTTCAATTTCAGAGGTAAGGCTACTGCTCGTTGGTTTCGTCATGCTGCCATATGAATCAATGACATTACCATTGCGATCGATTAAGTATTTATAGAAGTTCCACTTAGGAGTGGTCCCGGTTTTTGCAATTAACATTTTAAATAGTGGATTAGGATTTGCTCCCGAGACTGAGCTTTTTGCAAACATCGGAAATTTGACGTCATAGGTATTTTTGCAAAAGTCCGCAATTTCTTTATTGCTGCCAGGCTCTTGCTTTCCAAAGTCATTAGATGGAAATCCCAGCACAACAAAACCTTGCGCCTTATATTTTGAGTAAATTTTTTCAAGCCCCTCATATTGATCGGTAAATCCACAGAAGCTGGCAGTATTAACAACGAGAATCACCTTTCCCTGATATTGGCAGAGATTCTGGGGCGCCTCATCTTGCAGGCGCGGAAAAGTATGTGACAGCAGTGGGCTGCAGCTGGGCGCAGCATTTGCGCTGGGGGCTGCAAGCAGGGAGATAAGGGCAATAAGCCAGGCCGTCACTAAGCGGTGCATATAGCGCCTTCTTTGTTGATTTTGTAGCCCTCAAGTCTAAGACATTCTGGCTAATATCGCAGGGCATTTACTAATGCCATTAATATTGCGTTATGAGTTCTTTACCACCCCCTTCTTTTGAGTCTAAGGTCTGTCCTTTAGATCAGATTGCTACCCGTGTAGCAAAGCTTCCTAGGCCATTAGTATTTACTAATGGGGTGTTTGACATCCTTCATCGTGGTCATGCTAGTTATTTGGCTCAAGCAAGGGCTTTAGGTGCCAGCTTAGTCGTTGGCGTGAATTCCGATGCCTCAGTCAAAATGCTGGGCAAAGGAGATGACAGACCCATCAATACTGAAGCTGATCGTCAAGCCTTATTAGCTGCCCTTGAAAGCGTCGATATGGCGGTTTTGTTTGTTGAGCAAACACCAGTAGAGCTCATAGAAAAAATTCGTCCGGATATCTACGTTAAAGGTGGCGATTACGAAATTGATACCTTGGCAGAAACTCATCTAGTGAAAAGTTGGGGTGGAACGGCGGTAGCTATTCCATTTTTGTATGAGCGCTCTACTACGAGCTTGCTAGGAAAAATTCGTTCTTAAAGATTCTGCAGCAACCAAGACCAGATTCCACGTAAGACTAGGCTATCAATAGGCTCTATCACTAAGGAAGCCGGCAACTTTAGCTTGGTGATTTCATTGGCCAAGATTTTGGCATTTCCACCGTCTATCCAGATTCTTTCAATCGGGCAGTTCATCTCTTTCGCTAGTTGAATACTGTATTGAATTGCACCGATTTGCGCAGCATCACATCCGCCAATGATGGCATTGTTGGTATTAGTAGCAAAGCCTTGATGCTCCTCACGAATTACCTGCGGCAATTGAGCAGTGTTGCTTGCAAGACTGCTCTGCATCATGCCTAGCCCAGGTAAGATCCAGCCACCGTAATGGACGCCGTTAGTGCCGAGCAAGTCAATGGTCGTGGCTGTGCCAGCATTGACTATTAGAGTATTCACGCTAGATAAAGCGCGCGCGCCAATAACGGCCGCCCAGCGATCTGCACCAAGCTTGCTGGGGTCTTGATACAAAGTGCGCATACCCTGAAAGGTGCTGGCTCCTGTCATTTCTTTCCATTCAATGTCACTCCATTGAGGGAAGAGTGCTTTCAGATTTTCAATTGCTGCTTGTCCGGCAACGCAACTAAAGCCGATAGCATCGGGTTTGGGCATTGTTTTAGAAATGTAATCTGCCAACTCTGCCCTGAGCTCTGAAGATTCAAGGGATTTTGTGTTGATTGAGCCAGAGTAAGCCCATAACTTTTTTTGTCGCTCTGAGGGTTGTTGAGTGGATTCAACAGCAGCCCATTTCAAACGAGTATTGCCAACATCGAATAGTAAATACAGACTCATGATTGGACTCGCAAAGAAACATCCCCAGCATGAATTGCAATCATATTATTTTCTTGTTGAAGTAGAAGCGCACCGGTTTTATCTACACCTTTTGCAATTCCATAAATTGATTCTTTGTCCGTGCCAGAGATACATACTGCCTGGTCTTGATAAGCATCCCATTTGCTCCATTCATTTTGGTAGTGCTCAAATCCATATTGATCAAAATTCTTGAAGTAATTTTCAAAAGAGGAAATCAACTGTAGCCACAGGTATTCCGTATCGGGAAGTTTTTGAGATGTTCCCAGTATTTGGTCGATAGCCCCTACCTTTTGTCCGGCCTGCAGATTTGCCTCAATCGATTGAGCGTTCTGTAAATTCAGTCCGACACCGACAATCATCCAGGTGGGATCGCCAGGCTTTGCTTGACCACCTTCAATCAGAATGCCACCAAGTTTGGCGTCATTTAGTAATAAGTCATTTGGCCACTTCAGACGAAGACCAGCCTGATGAAGGTCATCTTCACTCAGTCCACATGCTCGTGCTAAGCCCGATACCACCGCAAGGCCGACTAAAAGGCTAAGTCCTGTTAACTCTGCCGGAGTTCTTTTGAATGGGTAGGCCAGGGAAAAGCAAATAGAGTCTTCTGGGGTTGCCAACCAGCTACGACCCGCCCTGCCTTTGCCAGCGGTTTGCTTATGGGCAATTCGGGCTACCGGATCAATTAATTGGCCAGCACGCCAGCGCTCCATAAGATCATCATTGGTTGACCTAGTTTCATTTACACGTTCAAGGATGCAATTAGCAGTCATTTCGCCATTGTAGAAAGGTCTGACCTAGAATTGTGGAATGCATCAAAAAGATCAACGCCCCCGAAAGTTAGTATGGCCGCTTCAGGCTATGCCTTTGGCCAGAGTCTTAAGTCTAAGTTACGCACTATTAATTATCTATGTGAGTCTAAATCCATTTGATTTTGACTTTCGGAATGGTGTTACTTCATGGGCTTGGGTAGATGCCCCTTTGCCTCGCTTTATTACCCTATTTGATGTAGCAGTGAATATTTTGGCTTATATTCCTTTTGGATTTTTATTGGTTTTTGCTGCTTACCCTCGTTGGCGTAATTTTGTAGCCTTAGCTGTGGCTTTGATCCTGAGCGCTGTTTTGGCATTTAGTGTTGAATCCCTGCAATCTTGGTTGCCAACTCGCATACCCAGTCAAATGGATTGGTGGGCAAATATGTTGGGTGGTTTGTTAGGTGGTTTATTAGCTATTCCACTGGGTCCTCAATGGCTATCTGGCAGCGCTATTCGACGCCGTTTTGATCAATGGTTTGGGCTTCGTTGGGGGGCTTGTGCTCTTTTTCTATTGTTCCCTTGGTCGCAAATTTATCCTCAAAGTTCCTGGTTAGGGACCGGGGTTTGGGGGCATGCAATCTTTGGCTCGGTGGATTGGGGAACCATGGTGATTAATCATGTTGTTCAAGAAACACTGATTACCGCTCTATGTTGGTTGGGAGTAGCCTTGTTACTGTCTTTAGGTCTAAGACCTAAGGCGCCTCAATGGCGCATCCTGAATGGACTGCTACTGTTTACGCTGGCCGTAAAAACCCTATTTACAGCTTTGCAGTTTGGAATGGAGTTCAGTTTGATATGGTTTACAGCGGGCGCTCTATGGGGAATGGTTTTGGCCACTATTTTGTTGCGTTGGGCATTACGATTTGACCCTTTGACTAAATTTTGGCTTGCCTTAATTTGCCTGGTGAGTGCGACCGTCGCGATTAACATCTTGCCTGATAATCCTTATTTCTTATTAACCTTGAGGCATTGGTATCAGGGACGTTTATTGCACTTTAATGAATTGATGCAGTGGGTTTCGGTGGTATGGTTACCAGTGGCTCTTATTTGGATGATTCGTAACCTTACTGAATTTAAATCGCAGCATTAATAAAGATAATTATTTATGAGTTTTTCACAGCACCTATTTTTTTGTTTAAACCAGCGCAGCAATGGTGAGGATTGTTGCGATCGCCACAACGCGTTTGCACTATTTGAGTATGCCAAAAATAGAGTGAAAGAGCTTGGCCTATCAGGGCCTGGAAAGATTCGAGTAAATAAGGCGGGATGTTTGGATCGCTGTGCTGATGGACCTGTCATGGTGATTTATCCATCTGGTGTTTGGTACACCATGGTTGATACCAATGATGTGGAAGAAATCATTCAATCTCATTTAATCTCGGGACACCCTGTCGAGCGCCTGCAGTTGGCTTAGTCATTCGTTATTGTTGAAAGTTTTCCCATGAATAGCCGTACAAAAGTAATACATATCGAAGGTATTGTTGGTGTGATGGAGATGTCCATCGACCTTCCTGATGAATTAAAAAGTGACCCAACATTTGCAGTGCGTGGTTTAGCTTTAGTTGCGCATCCTCATCCACTCATGGGTGGGACGATGGATAACAAGGTTGCACAAACCATGGCTCGCGCGTTCAATCAATTAGGTTACGTTAGCGTGCGACCAAACTTTCGTGGAGTAGGTGGAACGGCTGGAGTGCATGATGATGGTGTGGGCGAGCTAGAGGATTTACTCCATGTGACTGACTGGATGCGTACCCCTTCAAGTTGGAGTCAATTTGAAGCTACTGCCAACCAGTCATGGACTCCAAGCGCTAATACTTTGCCTTTGGTTGTATCTGGATTCTCATTCGGTAGTTTTGTTGGCAGTCATTTAGTGCAACGATTGGCCGAGCTGGGTCGCCCAGCAGAGCGACTAGTGATGGTGGGTAGCGCAGCTGGAAAGTGGACTCTTGCTAATGTTCCTGCGGATACGATCTTGATTCATGGTGAGCTAGATGAAACTATTCCGCTGATTGATGTTCTGGATTGGGCGCGCCCTCAAGAGCTCACCGTTCAAGTTGTGCCGGGTGCCGACCATTTCTTTCATCGCCGATTGCATTGCATCCGCAACATCATTACCGGCGCATGGCTGGGTATGCCAGACCACCGCAAATAATTTGACCTAGAGAGTTAAAAATATGACTGAAGAAAAATCATTAATTGAATATCCATCATTGTTTCCAATTAAGGTAATGGGTAAAGCGAACCCGGAATATCTTCCTGCAATAGTGCATATTGCTAAGCAATTTGATCCAACATTTGATGAGAGCAAAGTTGAGCAGCGCCCCTCAAAGGACGGCAACTATTTGGGCATTACTTTGCCAATCACAGCCACCAGTCGTGAACAGTTAGATGAGTTGTATCGAACACTATCCACTCACCCTTTGGTTAGCATTGTTCTTTAATTTCACTTGATGGCTGCCCTAGTAAAACATCTGGGTTTAGCGGATTACGCTGCTACCTATGAGGCAATGCGCTTATTTACCAAGGAGCGAACTGTAGCCACCGTTGATGAGATTTGGATCTTAGAGCATCCACCGGTATTTACCTTGGGTTTGGCTGGAGATGCTGAGAATCTGCATTCTCCGAGCAATCAAATTCCCTTGGTTCAGGTAGATCGAGGCGGTGAGATTACGTATCACGGGCCTGGGCAGATTGTGGTTTATCTATTACTTGATCTCAAGCGTCTGGGAATATTTGTAAAAGAATTGGTATCGCGTATTGAGCAGGCAGTGATTGATACATTGGCAGATTTTGGCATTCAAGCTGAAAGACATCCTGGGGCGCCTGGAATTTATGTATCTGAGCAGGCTGGAGTGCCCGCAGAGTGGGTTGGTGCAAAAGTCGCTGCATTGGGACTGAAAGTCTCTAAAAGCTGCTCATACCACGGCCTAGCCCTTAATGTAGCAACTGATCTAGAGGCATTTAAGCGTATCCACCCTTGTGGCTATGAGGGCTTAAAAACAGTTGATATGCAAACCCTTGGGATCAAGGACAATATAGACACTATTAGCCAAAGGCTTTTGGAGCACCTACAAAAGCAACTGATGCCAACATGACTATCAATAAAACCGAAACTAAGACATCTACCGAGTCACGCCAAGACCTCAATTACGATGCAACTCGTAAGCAAAAGTCTGGTGAGAAGACAGCCCGTATTCCCATCAAAATTATTCCTTTGGAAGAGGTTCTGAAAAAGCCAGATTGGATTCGCGTAAAAGCTGCCTCAGGCAATTCTCGTTTTGCAGAAATCAAAAAGATTTTGCGTGAGAATGAGTTGGTAACGGTGTGTGAAGAGGCAAGCTGCCCCAACATTGGTGAGTGCTTTGGCAAAGGCACGGCAACCTTTATGATCATGGGTGATAAATGCACCCGACGTTGTCCATTTTGCGATGTTGGTCACGGTAGGCCTGATCCGCTTGATACAAAAGAGCCGGCCAACTTGGCCCGCACAATTGCAGCGCTCAAATTGAACTATGTGGTGATTACCAGCGTCGATCGAGATGATTTGCGAGATGGTGGCGCAATGCACTATGTCGATTGCATTTCTCAATCTAGAGATCTTTCACCCAATACGCGTATCGAAGTATTGGTGCCAGATTTTCGCGGTCGCCTAGACAAAGCCTTGGATATCTTTTCTGAGTATGCTCCGAATGGTTTGCCGGATGTCATGAACCACAATCTGGAGACAGTTCCACGTTTATATAAAGAGGCTAGACCAGGTGCAGACTACGCCCATTCTTTGAAGTTATTGAGAGACTTTAAAGAGCGCTTTCCTCATGTCCCAACTAAAAGTGGTTTGATGGTTGGTCTTGGCGAAACTGACGAAGAGATTCTTGAGGTCATGCGCGACATGCGCGAACACAATATTGATATGTTGACCATTGGTCAGTACCTAGCACCATCTGGACATCATTTGCCAGTGCGCCGTTATGTGCATCCTGATGTTTTCAAGATGTTTGAAGAAAAGGCTTATGCCATGGGCTTCTCACATGCTGCAGTGGGTGCAATGGTGCGCTCTAGTTACCACGCAGATCAGCAAGCGCACGGAGCCGGCATTGTTTAGAAGTGTTTCAAGAGCCACAGCTGTATTAGCAACATTTCTTGTATTACTTGGCTGTAGCCCCAAGTTAGATTGGCGAACTGTTCAATCCCCTCAAGAGAGATACATCGCATTATTTCCGGGTAAGCCAGAGAAGCTAGAGCGCAAAATTCCCTACCAGGGGAAAGAGTTTTCTCAAACTCTAGAAGCAGTAAAAATTGATGATGACATTTACTCCATTAGTAGTATTCAATTGCTGCCGTCGCAAGCATCTTTAGCGCCTAGCTTGATGGCGCAATTGCAAAGCAATTTATTGGATAGAGCAAAGGCATCTGGGGGTACTGTTGAGATTCTTGACACAACATTCCAGGCGAGCAATCGACAACGACTTCCAGCTAAGGACTACTTCATTACTTTGAAGTCAAACGGAAATCTGCCGCAATCAATGCGAGTTCGCTGGATTACTCGTGCTGCGCCTAATGGTGATATGTGGATTTATCAAGTATCCGTTTTACATACCAATGCAAATGAAGGCGATGTAAAAACTTTTTTCACTAAAGAGGCGTATGAAAACTTCTTTAGCGACTTTTCTCCTGAGTAGAGATTAGGAAATTACTGCCCTTTTTCTAGTGCGGCCACTTTAGCTTCCAGCGCCTCTAATTTTTCTCTCGTTTTTGCCAGCACCCTAGTCTGAAGTTCAAATTCTTCACGAGTCACCAAATCCATTTTCTGGAATCCTTGGTTCATCATGGCACGCACATTTTTTTCAATCTCTTGCGCGGGTGAGTTGCGAATCGCATCACCCACTTTGTTTTGCATATCACTAGCAATACGCTGAATTTGTTCAAGGATTTCGCCCGGTTTTTGCATGATTAAGGTTCGCGGTTCTGTTGAGAGTTGCAGAAAAGATACACATTCATATTTTATGTTGAGTGGCCCAAAAGAGGGAAAAACACTCAAATTAGATAAAAATGCCCATTTTTCCCTGCTGTGGTGCAATATTAAGCACCAAATAAGTGCATTGGCATTATTAAGGGGAATGGGGCAAAAACCCAAAGTGGCGCGCGCTTCATGATCACTCCATGCAATCAGCATTTAACCCATTTTTTATTACAAACAGTAAGGAGTAATTGATGAAAACTATCCATAAGACAGCTATCGCTCTAGCAGCTTCCGGCTTATTTGCAACAGCAGCCTTTGCGCAAACTGCGCCAGCAGCTGCACCAGAGGCCCCTGAAGCGAGTCCTGTTACAGCAAACGTAACCATTACAAATGATTACCGTTACCGTGGTATCACTCAATCTAACTATCAACCCGCCATTCAAGGTGGATTTGACTACGCTCATGAAAGCGGTTTGTATATCGGTAACTGGAACAGCACAATTAACTGGGTTTCTAATGCCACCAACAATGGTATCAAGGCTCCAATCGAAATGGACTTCTACGGTGGCTTCAAGAAAGAGTTGATCGGTGAAGGCTTTGCATCTGACTTTGGTGTGTTGCAGTACTACTACAACCAAACTGGTGGCAACTACAACGGCGCAATGTTGAACCCGAATACAACTGAGTTGTATGCTGCCCAAAACTTTACTTTTGGACCAGTCACTGGTTTTGTCAAAGTGAACTATTCATTAACGAACATCTTCGGTATTCCAAAAAGTACTGGATCGTTCTATCCTGACTTGACGGCTAATTACGACACTGGCATCTGGGGTATTACTTTGAATGGCCATATTGGTTATCAATACGTTGCTGGTCAACCAGGTAACTCCGGCGGAATTTATCAAACACAAAACAATCTTAGCTATACCGACTTTAAGTTGGGTGCCACTAAAGATTTTGGCGGAGGCTTGTCTTTGTCTGCTGCTTACGTAAGTACGAATGCTAATCCAGTTTGGTGGAATACATTCTCCAGCACAACAACTGGACAGTTAACAAGTTCAGCCGGTCGTCCTGGTGCTGTAGTTTCTCTAACCAAAGTATTTTAATTATTTCCACTAAACGGAGAAACCTATGAAATTAATTACCGCAATCATCAAGCCTTTCAAGCTTGACGAAGTGCGCGAAGCTCTCTCGGAAGTGGGAGTTTCGGGCATTACCGTCACTGAAGTTAAAGGCTTTGGCCGTCAAAAAGGGCACACTGAGTT
>Ga0114968_10002717_pt1 | contig 13386 bp, 11 predicted proteins | sample M_130807_EF_Meta_FD_87020 | JGI IMG/M metagenome (GOLD analysis project Ga0114968, IMG submission 87020) | Freshwater microbial communities from Lake Montjoie, Canada to study carbon cycling - M_130807_EF_MetaG | ecosystem: Environmental > Aquatic > Freshwater > Lake | place: Lake Montjoie... | reverse complement strand
TTTTATTTTTAAACTACTATACTTTTTTTTTTCAGAAAGTTTAAAATTATTAATTTTTTTGTTTTTTTTATTTTTTTTAAAAAAAAAATTCCCAAATTTTTTTAAAAATTTTTTTTTAAATACTCTACAAATCAAAATTAATAATTTTTTTTTCATTAAAATAAATATTTAAATAAAAATATCTATTATTTTCTTTTAGACATTTATCTAGAAAAGAAACTAAATTTCTTATTATCTTGGAAATTATTAACTTCATCTTTTACCATATCTTCAACTAAATCATTAAATTTAAATTTTATTTTCCATTTTAAAAATTTTTTTATTTTTGAAGAATCGCCTTTCAGTCTATCTAATTCGTTTACTCTAAAATACTTTTTATCAACTTTAATTATAATCTTTCCACTTTTTTTATCATAGCAAAATTCATTCAATCCATTTCCCTCAAACACAGGATGAAGACCTAAATATGAACATGCAACTTCAATAAATTTTCTAATTGAGTTAGTTTCTCCTGTTGCAACCACATAGTCATCTGGTTTTTTACTTTTTGTCATCAAATACATCGCTTGGACATAATCTTTGGCATGACCCCAATCTCTTTTTGAATCTAGATTTCCTAATTTCAATACTTCTTTGCTACCAAATTTAATTTTAGTTAAACCATAAATAATTTTTTTTGTCACAAACTCTCCCCCTCTTAAAAAACTTTCGTGATTAAATAATATTCCTGAAACAAAAAATTTATTAAAACTTTCTCTATAATTTTTTACTAAATAATGAGCAGTAAGTTTAGAAACAGCATAAGGACTCGCTGGATTAAATTTTGTATTTTCATTTTGCATATCGACGCCTGTATTTCCAAACATTTCAGAAGTAGAGGCTTGGTAAAATTTTATGTCTAGTTTTTCTCTTCTTAAAAATTCTAAAATATTTAAAACACTTAGATAGTTAATGTTAAAAGTGCCTACAGGGTTAGAAAATGAATACTCTACAAAACTTTGAGCTGCCAAGTTATATATAGCATGAGGCTTTATCTTTTTAATTATATATTCAATGTTTTTATCCTCATTTAACTCACTGTGATGAAAATGAATTTTATCTTTTATCTTTAAATACTCTAATCGAGCTAATTTATATGTTGAGGTTCTTCTTATTATACCATGAACTTCAAAATTTTTTTTTAGAAGGAAATCAGCTAAATAAGCTCCATCTTGACCATTAATGCCTGTAATTAATATTTTTTTTTTCATTTAGTTAATTTAAATATTTTTCTAATATCTTTTTTAAATAATGACCCTTTATTTAAATGCCCCTGCCAAGTTTCTAATACTTTTATTTTATTTAATAAAATAATCTTTTTGAAGACATTAATATCTTTTAATAGATCTCCACTTCCTATGCTTAAACCTTCTCCATCAAAACCAGATGCATCAGCAATATGATAATGTTCAAATATATTATTGTATTTTAAATAAATGTCTTTAAGATTTTTACTAAAATAGTTTTTTGACATAATCAAATGACTAATATCCATGCAAATTTTTAATCTGATTTTTTTAATATATTCTAAATCTTTTGGGTCTGTGAATAAATTCATTACAACCGCTCCTCCAAAATACCAGGCAAATGGCGGTAGCCATTGTGGTAATATTAATATTTTTTTTTTTAAAAATTTATTTTTAACAAATGCATTAATTTGATCATAAATTAATTTTTTATTAATATTTAGATTATCGCTTGAAAAACTAATTATAAGCAAAGTTCTTTTTCCGGTTAATTTCTGAAAAAATTGACATATTTTAATGCATTTATTTATAATTTCTTTAGATTTTTTTTTTATTTTAATATTCTTAGAGAATATATCTATTACATCATTCTCATCACAATAATCAGGAGCATGTACAGTAATAGTCTTATTTTCAAAAACATTCTTTTTTATTCCACTATAATTAAAATTATTTACATCTTTATAACTAAGATGAAATTCATAAAAATTAAGTTTGAAGATTTTATTAATTAAATCAAAATCATAAGGTCTAACAGGCAGTGAAATTTTATTTTTATTGCAGAAAAATATAAAATTATCAGAAAATTTTTTTTCTTGAATAAAATGATTAAAACTAATCAAATCATTTTTTTTTATATCATTGAGTACTTTGAAATTTAAATATTTGCTAACATTATTTTTATCAAGACCAATATTTGGTGCAGAAAAATATAAATCTTTTATAGAAATTTTTGAATTTTTATAAATATTTTTTTTAACATATGCTGACTGTGATAAATTCTGCATATTTATTCTTTCTCCTTGGTTTATAAATTTTTTATAATTTAAATTAATTTTTCTATAATTATCTGAGTAATAACAAAGTTTTTTTAATTCATCTAAATCTGAGCTAGAAGTGTGATCCAGTCCTTTGGATTTCTTATTTACTGTAATATGTCTTTCTATAAAATCTATTCCCTTGGAAAGGGCTATAATGCAATTATAAATATCAGTCTCATGACTTGAGTAGCCTATTGAGAAACTATTAAAAGTTTTTTTTAAATTTGTAATGTAAGAAAGATTGGAATTAACAGGTAATAAAGGATAATTAGACACACAATGTAAAAAAGTAGTGTTGCTTTTCTTGAGAATTTTTAAAAAGTTAACTCTATTTTTAATTATATCTTTATGGCTCTTGCCTCCTAAAGATATAAAAATTTTTTTGTTAAGATTTGATATTTTTTTTATTAATTCAAAATCAAAAGATGAGGCTGATGGTATTTTATAAAAATCAAAGAAATAATTTTTAAAATCGTCTAAATCTTTAATATTGAAAAAACTTATACCTACTTTTAATTTTTTTTTCTTTGCATAATTAGATAGTTTTTTAATACTACTAGGATTCAAATAATTTTTTTTTAATTGCTTATCAATTATTTCCTTACCGATCTCATTACTTTTTTTTTTAAATAAAAAATAATTTTTTAAATTTCTGTACTGAAACTTAACGCCCCACGCCCCAGCTTCATGAGCGTAATCTATTAATTGCTGACTTTTTTTAAATGAACCATCATGATTAATGCCTAATTCACAAATAATTTTAGTCATAAAATCTATTATTTATATATTATACAACCAATAACAATAACTTCTTACTTTAACAAATTAAAAATTTATTTTAATAGCAAATCAAGTATATTTTATAATTTTATTTTGTAAGCTTTTTTTAGAACGCATATTGAAAAATTATTCTATGAATTTTTATATAGTAATTATTTAATTTTTTAAATTCTTAGAATAATAAATTAAATAGTTAAAATTAAGGACTTAAGAATTAAATTTATTAAAGTATAGACGAGTTATATCTTCTTTGTATATTTTTATTGTTGCATTTTTTAATCTATCTAAATTATAATAAAAGTTATTATTATATTTAATTTTTTTTAATGATTTTCTTAAATAATTCTTTATTCCGCTTTGAATAAAAAATTTATTAAACAAATTATTTAAACCCTGTAGATTAGATTGTTGTATTAATTTAAATAATAAATTAAATTTTTTAATTAAGTTAATATTATTTTTTTTATTAGCAGCTAAGTAATAAAAATTCATTATTTCAATGAAGAATATTGATACGGCTATACCATGAGGAATTCTAAATTTACTTGTAAATAAATACGAAAGTGCATGAGGGGCATTTGTTTTTGCAATATTAATTGCTTTGCCAGAAAAGTTTGCTGCTTTCAACATCTGAGCCGCGTTCTTTAGATTAGGTCTATTTACAAATTCTAAATAACTTTTAATTGAAAAACGTAAAGATTTTGATGAATATTTTAAACTAAGGATATTTGCATTTTTAGAAAAAATTGACTCTGAGGCCTGAGCAATTGCGTCAAAACCTGAGGAAGACCTGACAATCTTAGGAGAATTAAGAACTAATTTTGGTATTAGAGAAAAAAAATCTGGCTTAAGCAAATTATGCTCTACCGAATACTTTATTTTATTAATATAAATAACTGAAAATTTGGTAACCTCGGCTCCAGATCCTGCTGTCGTTGGGATTGCTAATATTTTTGTCTTTTTTGAATGCAGTTTTAAAGAGCCACTTTTAATTTTTTTTTCTAAATTTTTAATATTATGCAATCCGTTTGCTAACTTTGCATAATCAATTGTACACCCTCCACCTAGAGCTATTATTAAATCAGGGCTGATAATATTGATCTTTTTTATTAAAAATTTTAGCTCACTAATCTTTGGAATTTCATTTTTTTTATAAAAAATATTTATGATCGATTTAGAATTTTGATAAATTCCCAATTTTTTAAATCCTGAAAAATTAAAAGATTTTTTTCCAGTAATTATTAAAATATTTTTTATCTTTTTATTTTTTATGAATGAATTTAATTTATTTTCTTGGATATGATTCATGTTTATCTCTATTAACTATTTAATAAAATTTTCTTTAACTTTTATAAAGTCTTTAGGTCTGGATAGATTTTTTATAGATTCTGATCTAATATGAACTTCAAAAAAGCTTGGCCCCTTAGATTTTAAAAAATATTTCAAATTTTGATGAAAAGATAAATTATTTTTTGCGAAATAATAATTGTTATAACCAAAACCTTTAGAAATATTTTTAAAATTAACTTTAAATGTATCAATTTTTTGATCTCCGACAGATTCATGCGCTCCATTATTTAATAAAATATGTTTGAAATTTGATTTAGACTTTAATCCTGTTGAAATTAACGAGCCCATATGCATTATTAAAGATCCATCCCCATCTAAGCATATAACCTGATTTTTAGAACTCAAAGAATAACCAAGACTTGTCATGGATGCATGACCCATGCCGCCTACCATATAAAAATCTTTTCCATTTTTATATTTTTTATTCTTTCTGATTTGAAACAACTCTCTAGAAGTATATCCTGTTGTCGATATTATTCTTGTATTTTTTTTAATTACATTAAGCAGTCCATTTATCACTGCTTCTCTTGTTAAATAATTTTTTAACTTATTATCTTTTTCAAAATTACTATCCAAAGATAAAGTGTTATTCTTAATAAGGAAAGCCACTGGTCTTTTTTTATATTTTGAATAATTAATTAAATTTTTAATTTTTTTCAAATCTCTAAAATTATTCAAAACTGAAAATTTTATATTCAACAATTTTAAAATTGATGGGGTAATTTTCCCCTTTAGTTGATGCTGAGGCTCATCATTTTCCTTTGGACTTCCTCTCCATCCAATCATCAATATTAGGGGGATTGAATATACTTTAGAATGACAAATAGAAATTAGAGGATTTATAGCATTTCCTAGCCCAGAATTTTGCATATAAACTAATCCGGGTTTTTTTGTTGCCAGGTAATTACCGGTAGCTAGCGCGACCGCGCTGCCTTCGTTCGCTGCTATTATGTGTTTCAATTTTTTTTTATTAGAATCTAAAATGTAAATAAAATTCTTTAATACACTGTCCGGAACACCAGTAAAAAAGTTGATTTGATTTTTTTTTAACAATAAAAATAAAATTTTTGCATCAATCATGACTTAATTAACGAAATTATTTCATTGATCGGCGTGATATTCTTTTCAATTTCAAAAGTTCTTTTATTAATTAATATTTTTTTCGCAGTTTCATACATTGCCTTATATGACGCTCTTAACAAATGATTGGCGTAAATTACAATTTTAAAATCATGTTTTATTAATTCTTTTTCATAAGTCTTAGAATATGTAGAGGGTATAGCTATCATGGGTTTATAAAATTTGCTTTTTTTAAAAAGCTTAGCAAATTTAAATATTTCTTTTGGATTTTTTTCTTTACTATGAATTACAATGGCGTCTGCACCAGCTGCTGAATATTTTTCGGCCCTATACAACGCATCTTTTATAGATTTGCCTAAAATTAAACTTTCAATTCTAGCAACAATTAAAAAATCATCCGATACCTTGGATTCTGATGCTCTTTTAATTTTTTTACAAAATCCCACTATGCTTTCTTGATCTTTTTTTTTTTGATCTACAAACAAAGAGTTTCTTTTTAACCCTTTTTTATCTTCGAGAACAATTGCTGAAATACCTAATCTTTCTAAGCTTTTAACAAGGTAAGGCAAATGTTCTAATCTTCCACCGTTGTCACCATCAAAAATTATTGGCTTTAAAGATGTTTCCAAAATATCATTCAATGAGTTTATTCTAGTCGAATAATCTACTGACTGGTTATCAGGTTTTGCTCTTAGCGTGGAATCCGTCAAGCTTGATGACCAAATACCATCAAATTCTAAAAATTGATTTTTCTGATGAAAATTTAAATTTTCCACAATCAAAGCTGATAAAGCACTATGAGATTCTATAATTCTTACAATTGATTTTGCATTTATCAAGCGCTTAAGTTTAGATTTTCTTTGTTCAGAAGTTATTCCAGATTTAAAAATATCATTTTTTAAGATCGTTGATGATATATTTTTTGTATAATCAGGTTCAATTAATCTTCCACCCCAGCGTCTTAAAACACTTATTACTTTATCTCTTGTTTTTTTCTGAACACCAGTTTTCCAATCATTTCCATGGACAACAAAATCAGGCCTAATTTTTATCAAATTCTCTGAATAGTCTAATGTATTTTGAGGTATTACTTTATTTACAAATTTTAAATTCTTTAAAATCAACTCTCTATTTTTATAATTTAAAAAAGGAATTCTTTTATAAGAAGCAATAGCTTTATCTGTTAAAAGACCTACTATTACATCACCATATTTTGATGCTGTTTTTAGTATATTGATATGACCTTCATGAAGGATGTCTCCTGCTATTCCTACATAAGCAGTTTTTTTTTTCATTAGTTAAATTTATATGTATAAAATTTATCAAATAAAGAAAAATAACATTGTAATTTGTATCTAAAAATTTTTTCAGTGGATAAATCAAGCCAATTGAGCTATTAGTAACGGTAAGCTTAACGTGTTACCACGCTTCAACACCCGTTCTATCAACGTCGTAGTCTACGACGGCTCTATAGGAAGAACTAGTTTTGAGGTGAAATGGTTGGATCCAATTCTATAACCCATGACATTACTTTTTTATTTTTTACAAAATCTTTTATTCTATTTTGCACGCCTAGCTGTTAAACTTTTTTGTCTAAATTAAGAGCATGATTTTGTGTACTCATCTTTAGTCAAGTTATATAGTTTTTATTATTTTATCAGGATAAAAATTCTACAAAGAAAACCCATCATCAACAACAATATTTTGACCTGTAATTTTATCTGAGCCAGATGACAACAAAAACAATACCGTTTTTGTGATATCTTTTTTATTTAACATTGCTCCACTCGAGGTAAATTTACCATACTTTGCAATAAATTTTTTGTCTTCTCTTAATCCCAAAACTCCTCCTGGGCTAATATTATTTATTTTAATTCTTTTTTTTAAAAAAAATTTAGCTGAATATACCATCATAGTATTAATAGCATTTTTAATAATCGCATACTGCAATGGCATAGTGTTAATAGATGTTGATCTATAAATTTCAAACTTAGGAATCATGGATCCATATACTGATGAAAAATTAATAATTTTAGAAATTTTATTTTTATCAAAAATATTAGCAAAACACTGAATAACATTTAAATAAATTCCAAAATGATTATTAATTTCTCTTAAAAATTTATTTGCATTAATGTTTGGTAAATTTTTTCTTTGTAAAACTTTTGGGTAAACGCAATTCACTACAGCATAAATATTGCCAAACTTTTTTAGAACTTTAATTATTGTTTTTTTTAATTGTTCTTGCTTTGAGGCATCAGTTTTGTAAAAAAAAGTATTTTTCTTATAAATAAGATCAAAATTTATACAATTAAAATTAGCATTTATATCTTTGTCATTAATAAGTTCTGATCCAATAAGTCCTGAACCGCCAATAAAAACTACATTTTTTTTCAATTAAATCTCCTGAAAACTGGCTTGATAGCCTCTCCTCTTAAAAATTTATTAATCCCTTCGCTTAAAGCCTTTTTATAAATCTTTAAAGTTTTTTCTATTGCATTTAAAGTGATTTTTAACTCTTTTTCTCCATGACTGTTACTTATTGATATATAATTCATCAATACTCCATTGTTTGCCATTTCTTGAATAAATAAAGTTTTAAACTTAAGAGACTTTTTTTTATCTGCATCTAAACACATAAAGTCAGGAGAGTAAGCAGGCCCTGAAAAAAAAATATAATCGTTTAAAGAATATTCCTTTATTAATTTGTTAGCTTCAGTAATTAATTTAAATCCATAACTCCATACCTTTTTGATGATTTTTTTTTTTTTAAATAAATCTAGATTTTTTAAAAATGCCCCAAGAGCAGACATTTCAGCTCCATGTGTTGTAGATAGTAAAAATATTCTCTCTTGTGTATTATTTTTATTTATTGAACCTAGTGACATAATTTTTTTTTTGCCTACTAAAGCTGCTATAGAAAAACCATTGCCCATGGCTTTTCCAAAAGTGGAAAGGTCAGGCTTTATTCCAAAATCATATTGGGCGCCTTTTATATTTCTTCTAAATCCAGTTATCATCTCATCCAAAATAAAAACAATTTTTTCTTTTCTGCAAAGCTTTTCAACTTTTTTTAAAAAATGATTTTTTTTTCGATAATCTCTATCACATTTTTTTTTACCACAACAAGATCCTAAAATGCCGTCTATTTTAGGACAGATATTAGTAGATGGCTCTAATACTAAGCATGCAATCTTATTTTTGAATTTCTTAATAATTGTCTTTAGAGATTCTATGTCGTTATAATTAAAAGACTTAGTTAAATTATAAATATTATTTGGTATACCTCGTTTCATTATCGTAGATCCTATAAACCAGTCATCGTAAGAAAAAAATGGATGATCTTTACAAATTAAAACAATTTTTTTATTAGTATAAGCTCTAGAAAGTTTCACTGCCGCTGTTACAGCTGAAGATCCATTCTTAGTAAATTTTACCATTTCGGCAGAATCTATTAGTTTAATAATTTCTTCAGCAGCTCTTAATTCCAAATAACTTGGTTTGCTTAAATTATTACCAAATCCCGCTTGTTTCATGGCGGCGTCTAATATTTGCTTGTTTCCATAACCAACGCCTACTGACCTTAATCCCATTCCATAATCTAAAAACTTATTATTATTATTATCAAAAACATAAGCTCCGAAACCTTTTTTTAAAATTACTGGAAAATTATTAGGGGATTGATCTTTTCCTTTTGAGTAAGTATGCGAACCACCAGGTATGGCATTTTCGAGTCTTTTTAAAAGATTATTATTCATATTTTTTAATCAAAGTTCTATAAATTAACAAATCAGTATAATCATCAATCTCGAAAGATTTATATTTTGGCATAACAAACGGTATTGTTTTTTTTGATACAAATGAATTATTTAAAAATATAGATTTAACTTTAGCTAAGTACAGACTACCGTCTATAAAATAAAGATGACTTAAATCTTGTCTGCGTTTATATATATTTCCTTTATTTAAATACCTCTTTAATAGACTATTTTTTTTTTTTAAGAATAAATATTCTGGATGTTGCGAAATACAACGACTGACTCCTACAATCGAATCTGCTTTATGAGAATTTTTATATAAAAGATTAATAACATTATTTATATCCTTTGAAGAACTTAAAGGCGATGTTGACTCTAAGCATAGAATATAATCAAAAAATTTATTTTTTTCTTCTAAAAATTTAATCGCATGTTTTATTGCATCGACTGTACGTGCACTGTCAGTTGCTAATTTTTTAGGTCTTAAAAATGGGACTTCCGCTCCATATTTTTTTGCAATTTTTGAAATTTTTAATGAATCTGTAGATACTAAAACCATATCCAAATACCTTGACTTCAAGGCAGATTTTATTGGCCAGGCGATCAAAGGATGGTCACCTAGTTTTTTAATATTTTTATTTCTTATGCCTTTGCTGCCAGATCTGGCAGGGATAATACAAAGAATTTTTTTTTTTTTAAACATTAAAAAATCTAACTATTAAAAATATCTTTTACCTTATTATATTGAGATTTGTTTCCTATATCAAAAATTTTTTCATAAATTAAATATATTTCAATTTTTTTTTTATTTCTTTTTAAAAAATTTATAAAATTATTCATATCTAAATATTTATTAAATTTTAATAATTTTAAAATTTTTGGCTTAATAATATAAATGCCACTATTTACTAAAAAATTTAATTCTGGTTTCTCATTTATAAAATCTAAAGTTTTTGTATTCTGATTAATGATACCAAATGGAAACTTATATTGTTGTCTTGTAGCGCTTAAGGTTAAGTCATTATTATTTTTTTCATGGTAATTTAATATTTTTCCAAAATCTATATCCGCATATATATCTCCATTGATAATTATAATGTTATTTAAAATTCTCTTATTTTTCAATAACGATAATGGTCCTGCTGTACCTAAAAAAAATTTTTCTTTGGAATATTCAATGTTCACACCAAATTTTTTTCCATCTCCAAAATAATTAATAATTTTATTTGAAAGATAATTAACTGAAATAATAAAATTATAAAAACCTTTTTTCTTAAAAAAATTAATCTGATTTTCCAAAATTGGTTTTTTATTAATTTTTAACATTGGTTTTGGCATTCTTTTTGTCAAATTATTCATTCTTTTTCCTAAACCGCCTGCTAAAATAAATATAAAATTTTCTTTTCTTTTTATTTCTAAGTCTTCTTTCAGTAATAATGAGTAAATTTTATTTTTATTTAAAACAGGAATATGACAAAAAAAATTTTTTTTTTTTTCTATATTTACTTTGAATAAATCTTTTTTTTTTATGAAAAAAAATTTTTTATTAACTATATTTTTAATATTATCTGATATCTTTCCTCCTTTTAATATTGCTCTTCTAATATCACCATCAGTTAACAGTCCTAAAAGTTGTTTATTTTTTCTCATTACTAAGCAAACTCCTTTGCCATTTAAATCTATAACCTTAATGGCATCCTCAATTGAAGATTCTTCTTTCACTAAAAATTTACCTAATTCTGGAAATGTGATCATTTATGATAGCTTAATTTAATATCATAAAAATTTTTCTCTAAAATATTTATAAAATTATACCTTTTTATTATATTCGCTATTTTTTTTGATGCTCCTGGCAAGCCATAAGGATTCTTCGAATTTTTTAAAGTGCCTATAAATTTTTTTGAATAAACTTTCTTTATAGATTTAATAATATCAATTCTTTTTATTTTAGAATCTATAACACTTTGACTTTTAATCCTGCCTTTTTGTCTAATTCCAAGGTTAATACTTGCCTTTTTAAAAGTGGGCATCTCTAATAAACCACTAGAAGAATTTCCTATCATGCAGTCAACTAATTTTAAAATTGATAAATACTTCTTTTGACCCAATGAATCAAAATAATATGCATTCTCTACTTTATTGATAAATTTTTTTATATTTCTTTTTATTATAATATTTTCGGAATCAGCACCTGGTCCTGTAAAAATAAAACAAGTATCTCTTAACGTCTCTAACGCTTTTATTAATTCGTTTAATTGGGCTTTAGTTTCTTTTTTATTTAAAGTTTCTGGGTGAAAATTAACAATAATATTTTTTTTACAAAAATTAATACCTAATTCATTCTCAATCTGTCTTTTATTTAATAATTTTGTATTTTTTATACTATCAACGCCAAGCCCACCTGTTACAAAAACATTTTTTGGATTTTCTCCAAGCTGAACAACTCTATTTTTATAAATTTTGTTTGCAACAAAATGAATATGTGACATTTTTGTTATAGAATGTCTAAAGGCTTCATCTACCGCCCCAACCGTTACTTCTCCACCATGAATATGAGCTATGGGAATTCCTGAAATATGAGATGCGATTGCCGCGCCTAACATTTCATATCTGTCTCCCAATATAACCATAAGATCGGGTTTAGATTTATTAAATATTTTCGTTATCTCGGTTAAATGTTTAGAAATAACAAAAGATATATCAATTGAATTATTAAATTTAGAATTAATTATAATTTTTTTATATAATTTAATTTTTGAAGATTTAATTTCTTTATAAGTGTTACCAAATTCTTTAGAAAAATGCGTTCCTGCTGCAATAATTTTTAAATCAAAATAACTATCTTTTTTAAATTCAAAAATTAAGTTTTTTAATAATCCAAAATCTGCCCTAGTACTTGTCACTAAAAAAATTTTCATAATTTATTTTATCTTGATTAGATCATTTGTATTATAATTTTTCGTAGATTTCCTTCCAATCAATTTTTTAAAAAAAAAAGGAGAAATTCCAGTTCCTGGTCTTTTGCAAGTAATATTAAAATTACTAAATTTTTCATTCTTTTTTATCTTAGTTGATGCAACTATGGATTTTCTTACAATATAAATATTTTTTTTCTCTGATTTGGTAACTTTTTTTATTTTGTCGCCTAAAGTTTTTTCAACTATTCTTATTCCTTGAACCATAAATTTAAATTCTTTTGGATCGAGACTAGCTCTATGATCTGGTCCTTTTAATTTTTTGCTTAAAGTTAAGTGCTTTTCAATAACTTTTGCTCCTAATGCTACTGCCGCAATACTAGCATAGATTCCTAAACTGTGATCTGAAAAACCAATATTTAATTTTAAGCTATTCCTTAGTTTAGCAATTGTGTTTAGATTTATCTCATTATAAGGAGCTGGGTAAGCTGTGGTACACTGCATTAATGTTATATTTTTTTTTTTTGTACCATTTGTTCTTAAAGTTTTTATAGCTTTTTTAATTTCATAAATATTCGACATACCAGTTGACAAAAAAACTTTTTTTCTGAACTTTCCTAAAACTTCTAAATAAGGAATGTTTGTAATCTCTCCTGAGGGTACTTTAAAATAGCTAAGCTTAAATTTTTTTAAATAATTTAAACTCTCTATGTCAAAAGCTGAGGAAATGAAAATAATTTTTTTTTTTTTGCATTCTGCCAGACAAGCTAAATGCATTTTATGAGTAAGTTCTAATTTTTTAAGCATCTGAAATTGAGTTTCTTTTTTAGATGTCAAATTCTTTTGATACTCCGCCTTAGGTGCTCGAGTTGTGATTATATTTTCTGCCTTAAATGTTTGAAATTTTACAGCATCTGCTCCAACTTTTACTGCTGCGCTAATTAATCCTAATGCTTTTTTTATTGAACCATTGTGATTTACCCCTGCCTCAGCAATTATAAAGGCTCGATTATTATTCGATGACATTTTTAAATAATTTAAATTTTTTTAAAAATCAAAAATTTTAATTGCCCGATATTTAAATCTAGATTTGGAATTATTTCAGATAGTATTCTAGTAAAATCAGAGTTGTATTTAAATTTTTTTTTAAAAGCTAAATTATAAATGGGATCGAGCA
>Ga0114968_10002715_pt1 | contig 13387 bp, 7 predicted proteins | sample M_130807_EF_Meta_FD_87020 | JGI IMG/M metagenome (GOLD analysis project Ga0114968, IMG submission 87020) | Freshwater microbial communities from Lake Montjoie, Canada to study carbon cycling - M_130807_EF_MetaG | ecosystem: Environmental > Aquatic > Freshwater > Lake | place: Lake Montjoie... | reverse complement strand
GGAGGAACGGTAAATCCTTGTCATGGAGGGAGAAAACCAGCCGTCATCGCGCCGGCGGGCCCCCAGGCCCGTCGATGGGTCGCGACCATCCCACGGAGGGCCGAGCCTGGAGGCGGCGATGCTCAGCTAAGCGATCAGCGAGTGAGGGCAGGCCCCGAAAAATTGCTTAAGCCTTGAAATGGTCATTCCCTCGAATGACTCGCCAATTCTCAAGTTGCTTATCGTGCAGAATTCGCACTGATTGAGCCAGGTCATGGCTGACAATGAGCTGCAGCTTTGCCCGAATCTCAGGCTGTTGATCTAGAAACTTTCGCAAGGGTTCAATATGCCAACAGATATAAGTCGAAGGGGTTTTCAATTGAATGTCCACGGGCAGGGGGTCACCCATCAAGACTGACGCAATTCCGATTAGCTTACCCTCCGGAATCCTTATCTGCTCTGCACCATCTGCGACAGAGATCGCCTCACCACGGCAGAGAATCGAAACACTAGAATTATATTGACCGGAAAAGATAAGAGTTTCACCAGCCTCTCCCTCTCGCCACTCCCCCAAGGACAACAATTTAAGAAATTCACGAGGGCCAAGGCTCTTAAATGCTAAATTATACAACTGTTCTTCGTCGCGGCTAAATACAACCGGTCGCCGAGCAAGCAATAAAAGAATCACGTTAACGACATTGACTGCTAGAAATAAAATATTCCAAATCGCAGGAGTCCAGAGAGGAGGAGATTGCAGCAAGCAATAAGGAATAAACATTAGTTGTGCGCCAATCGCCAAAAAGCGCAGCGCCAGGATGCTTTGAACAGTGAATGAAATGAGAGTGAGAACGCTGGATAGATTGACCAAGTAATCCGGGTTAAACCATTTTGAGGGCAACTGGGAAAGGACAATCGCAATTAATGCTCCAAGGAGAATGATGCCTGCGAGAAACCACTGTTTTCGTTTCATCTTGACTGCGAAGTTGGTTATGATAGGGGATACGTCAGTAGTGTTGCTGAGGATAATATAAGTTTTTCTCCCTGGCTTGCCAGCTAGCCGTTACGGCCCACCGTCATTTTCACCGCCTCCATCTCGGCAGACGCACCCTTCAATGTCTCTTCGTTTATAACACCCATAACCTGAATGATGCGTGCGATCACACCCGTCCAACCCGTCTGGTGGCTGGCACCGATGCCGGCACCGTTATCGCCGTGGAAGTATTCGTAGAAAAGAACGTAATCTTTCCAGTGGGGATCGGTTTGAAATTTTTCCGTAGCCCCATAGACTGGCCGGCGTCCGTTTGCATCGGGTAGGAAGATTCGAATTAGGCGATTGCTGAGTTCCTGCGCCACCTCAAACAAGCTCATGAATTGCCCCGAACCAGTGGGGCATTCAATGGTGAACGTATCGCCATAGAAGCCATATAACCGATACAGCGAACCCAGGATTAAGAAATTAACGGGAATCCAAACAGGGCCTCGCCAGTTGGAATTGCCGCCAAACATTCCAGTGTTGGAATCGCCTGGCAAATAGTCCACACGGAACTCCTGTCCCCCATGGTGAAACACAAAGGGATTTTCCTGGTGATGGCGAGAGAGGGCGCGAATCCCATGGGGACTAAGGAACTCATTTTCATCCAGCATCCGGGCAAGGACGCGACGCAATTTCTCCTCGGTGAACACGGTCAACATGCGTCGATTAGAAACACCCTCTTGGGTGGGAAAGTGCATGGTCTTGGTGAGTTCGGGATGGCGGCGGAAAAAGGCCATCTCACGCTTAAAGGCGTTGGGCATGTGGGCAATATCTGCTTCTTCAAACAGGGCCACGGCTGCGAGCGGAAGCAGTCCGACCATTGAGCGCACCTTCAACCGCTTGGCCGTGCCATCGGGAAAACGCATGACATCGTAGAAGAATCCATCCTCTTCATCCCACATTTCATCCTGCTGTTCGCCCAGTCGATCCATCGCGCCTGCAATCCACATCGAATGCTGAAAGAACTTGGTAACGAACTCTTCGTAGTGGGGATCGTGAATCGCGAGTTCAACGGCAATCCGCAGCATCTGCTGGCTGAAAAAGACCATCCAAGCTGTGCCGTCGGCCTGCTCCAGACATCCCCCGGTCGGCAGGGGCAAACTGCGGTCAAAGACGCTGATATTATCAAGACCTAAAAAGCCCCCGTCAAAGACATTGTTTCCATAGCGATCCTTGCGGTTAACCCACCAGGTAAAGTTGACGAGAAGTTTGGAGAAAGCGTACTTCAAAAAATTGATATCTCCATTTCCGGCATTGCGTGCCTTATCCATCATATAGATTTGAATCGTGGCATAAGCGTGGACAGGTGGGTTGACATCACTAAAGTTCCACTCGTAGGCAGGCATTTGACCGTTGGGATGCAGGTAGTCGTTCCTCAGCATCAAGTCCAACTGGGCCTTGGCAAAGTCTGAGTCCACGATCGACAACGGGATCATATGGAAGGCTAGATCCCAGGCTGCAAACCAGGGATACTCCCACTTATCCGGCATAGAGATGATGTCATCGCACTTAGCGTGAAACCATTCACCGTTACGTATCCGCCGGCGCTGATCCAATCTCGAATAGGGGGTAATGTTATGTTCATCCAGCCACTTGGCAACATCGTAGTAGAAATACTGCTTCGACCACAGCATCCCAGCCAGTGCCTGCCGCATCAGCTTCACCTGTTCCGGTGATTCGGCTTTGATTTTCGCTGGTGTAACGAAGTCGTAGAAGTCATCGGCTTCCTTTAACCGAGTTTGAACAATGGCATCGAATCCGGCAAAAGGCTGGCCCATCTGGCCTGGTGTGGTGCGGGACAGGCGCAGCTGGACAACTTCTGTCGCTCCGGCAGCCACGATCAATTGATAATGCGGAGACGCTTTTGTGCCAATCTGAGCTGAATTAACGGCATCCAGCTGGCCATGAACCAAGTAGTTATTGATGCCGTCCTTCACATAGGGACTGGCATTGGCTTCAGCAAACAGGCGAGCATTGTTCGTTTCATTCTCCGTAAATAAAAGTGGAACGTTACCGTCGCAGTATAGGTAGTAGTCTGCTAGTAAACTCTGAAAAAAAGGATCGGTGTGATGGGCATGAATGATGCTTTGTCCTTGATTCTCAACCCTTTGCAGGATAGGCTTAGAATAGCCATCGGACCAAGACCAGGTGTTGCGGAACCAGACGGTGGGTAAGACATGCAGAGACGCTGCTTCCGGGCCGCGATTGGCAACGCTAATTTTAATCAAAATATCTTCAGGGCCATCAGCTTTGGCGTATTCGATAAAGACATCGAAATAGCGGTCTTCGTCGAATATGCCAGTATCGAGCAGTTCATATTCCAGCTCATTCCGACTGCGTTGGCCATTGACTTTGATTAGATCCTCATAAGGATAAGCCGCCTGCGGATACTTGTACAGATATTTCATATACGAGTGCGTAGGCGTGCTATCAAGGTAGAAGTAGTATTCCTTAACGTCTTCGCCGTGATTGCCTTCGCTGTTATTGAGGCCAAATGCCCGTTCCTTCAGGATCGGATCATTGCCATTCCAGAGCGCTAGTGCAAAACAAAGAACTTGATGGTCGTCGGAAATGCCGCCCAAGCCGTCTTCTCCCCAGCGATAGGCCCGCGATCGCGCCTGGTCGTGGGTGAAATAATTCCAGGCATCACCATTATCGCTGTAATCTTCGCGAACAGTTCCCCATTGACGTTCACTCAAGTAAGGGCCCCATTTTTTCCAGGGAGCTTTTCCGTCACGGGCTTCATGCAGTCTTAACTGTTCAATCTTCATCGAGTCTTTAGTTGATGAAAACAACTATTTAATAGTTTTCTCTTTGACGTTGTTTTTGTCAAGCCCATGCCACGGCAAGCAACCAGGGTGAGCCGCTTCGGGGGATAAGGCTTCTATCTGAAAAAGGGCAAGTCGATGTGACCTTAGACCAAGGTGGATCGGAAGCTGCTCAGCGCTAAAACCGGAAAAACACCCGCAACTGCGTCTGCCAGGAGCCCTGGGTGTCCACCGAGGCCTCCACATTGAACTGCTCCGAGGCCTTGTAGTTCACCGTCACCTGGGGGGGGATGTCGGAGCGGTTGGGAGCGGCCAGCACGGAGGCGTTGATGCGGTCGGTGAGGTCGTAGCCGATCTCGGAGCTGAGCACCAGCTGGGGTGGCACCCGGCCGGAACGGCGCTCCTGGCTGGATTCGATCGCCGGGGTCACATAAGTGGGATACAGGGCCAGGCTCACCCGCTGGCCGAAGGCATCGGAGAGGCTCGAGAGCAGCGGCGAGAGGAGCGACTGGCCCAGCACCGTGGCCAGGGCCGTGCCGGCACCGCCGCCGCTGAGGCCGGCCAGGGAATTGCCGCCGATCAGCGCCACCAGGCGGTCCTGGGGAAGGGGGGGGCTGCTGCGCAGCTTCAGGTTCTGGGCGATGCGATCGGCCGGTCCGCTGACGCTCACCGTGACCAGGATCAGGTTGAGCTGATTCAGCGAAGAGAAGCCCCCCTGGGCCTGCTGCTGGGTGAGGGCCAGGGCGCTGGAGGCGGCATCGGAGAGGCCCGAGGGGGCGATCACATTGAGGCTGTCGGCGATGCGGGTGCGCAGGGCGATGTCGAGGTAGGGCACCAGCCCCAGCGAGGGCGTGAAGATCGCCACGTTCGGGGAGTCGGGATCGAGGCTGAAGCTGGTGGTGAACAGGTTGAGGCGACCGCTGAGCAGCTTCACCACCCCGGAGGCCCGCAGGCTGGGGTCGAGGCGGCCGCTGATCCGCAGGCTGCCGCCGGTCTGGAAGTTGGCCACGTTGGGCACCACCACCCGCAGGTCCGGACCCAGGGCGATCCGCAGACCATCGAAGGTCAGCCAGGGAATCCGCGGTATCGCCTCCTCCACCGATGCGGCGGTGGAGGATTCCACATCGGGCCCGAGCAGCACCAGGGGCTTGCTGAAGTCCCACTTCGCCTCGAGGAGCTTGGGCACGCTCGTGGGTTGGGCCGGCTGATGGGAGGCCGGCTCCGCCTTGGCCACAGGGGCCGGCCGCACATTGATGCTGCCGTGGCCGACCGCCAGATCACCTCCGAGACGCGGAGCCAGGAGACTGCCGGCCAGGGTGAGGCGGCCCTCCGCCTGGGCGGTGATGCGGGATACCGCGAAGGGGATGGCCGTGAGGTCGATGGCCAGGCCGGTGTCGGTCTCCAGGGGGCGCACCAGAGCGAGCCTGCCCTGGCCGCGGATCCGGCCGCCGCGCCCGACCCTGGCCACCAGATCCTGCAGCACCAGCTGCTGGGAATCGAAAAGCAGCGTGGCCTGCAATCCCTGCAGCGTCTGGCCAATGAAGCGGCATTCGCCATTGCGGAGCCGCAGAAAACCGTTGGCGAGCGGATCGATGAGGCTGCCCCGCACGAGCAGCTGAAGATCCGCGCTGCCCCGCTTCCACGCGATGGCCCCGGCGCCTCCGGCCAGGCGGGTGAGAAAGAGCAGGCCGTCATCCCGGCTGGCCATGCGAACCTCCAGGCCTGGGGCCCGGGGATCGAGGGGAACGGTGCCCGCCAGATCAACACTGTTGGCGGCACCGGCGGCCCGCAGGGAGAGGTCGAGCTTGAGCCCCTGGCCCAGCAGGTCCACCCGGCCCCGCTGCAGCATCAGGTCTTCGCCGCCCACACCAGCCCCCTGCAGGGCCAGATCCAGCGAGAGGCTGGGCGAACCGCCCCCGAGGCCGTAGCGGCCGCGGGCCTGCAGCGAACCGCGCAGGGATTCCGGCACGGGGGTGAGCAGGGCCAGCAGGGCCAGGGGCAGGTGATCAAGTTCGAAGCTGCCCTCCCCGGAGCGGATCGGTCCGGCCAGCTGGAACCGGAAGGGCTCCCGGCCGAGGCTGCGGTCGCGGTCGTTGGCGTCGATCCAGAGATTGCCGCGCCCCTGCAGCTCGGCCCGGGCCCGGCGGAGATCCGGTCCACTCAGCAGCAGGTCGGCATCGAGGGCGAGCTGAAGGCGCTCCAGCCGCGCCGCCCGGGGGGCCTGGGCCAGGGCCAGGTCCCGCTGCTCCGCCAGCAGGCGCGCCTCCGCCAGCACAGCCAGCTGCTCCTCGATGCTGCGGCCGAGGGTGTCGATCGCCAGGCTGCCCAGATCGGCGGCACGGCCCCGCGGCGGCAGGGGCCGGCCCCGCCAGAGGTCGTAGGCAGCGAGCAGCTCGCGCACGAAAGGAGCGTTGATGGCTCGGGCCTGGAGGCGGGCCCGGAAGGGCCCATCTCGGCGACCCTCCACCTCCGCGACCAGGGATCCCCCCACAAGGGCATCAAGCTGCCCCCGCAGGCGGTAGCGCCGATCGGCGTAGGCCACGCTGGCCCGCAGGCTGCGGCCCGCCAGGCGCAGGAAGCCGGGGTGATCCACAGCCAGATCGCCGCGGACACGGAGGGGGCGCAGGGCCAGATCGCCCTGGCCGCTGAGGGTTCCCTGCAGGCTGCGCAGCCGGGAGCGGGAACCGAAGGCCACAGCCAGTCCCTGAAGGGGAAAGGAGCGGGCCCGCCAGCGGTAGCTCCCTTCGGCCAGGGGTGCCTGGCCGTTCGCGGCGTTGAGCGCCAGGCTGCCGCCGCCGCGGGTCAGATCCAGGGCGAGGGGGCGCCAGCGGGGATCGAATCGGGCCTCGATCCGGCCCGCCGGAGCGGGATCCTCTGCCACCAGCCGCAGGCGGGCCCCCTCCCCCTCTCCCGCCAGGGTGCCGCTCCAGGTCTCCTTGAGCCGCAGCGGCCCTCCGCCAGGGTTGTGGAGCCGCAGACGCAGGTCCGGCCGCGGGCGCTGGAGGGGCCCCCGCAGGGTGCCATCGGCATCGAGACGCCCTTCCAGGGTCGCCCCCAGCGAGCGGTTCAGCCGGGAGAGGGGAAAGTCGCGCAGCTGAAAGCGGGCGTCCAGATCGCCCCACACCAGCCCCCGGCCCCTGACCACAGACAGGGGAAACCCAGCGGAAGCCACCAGATGGTCGCTGCGCAGCTGGGTGAGCTGGAGCTGGCCATCGCTCCAGAGCAGCGACAAGGCCGCGCTGCCGATCAGGGGGAGACCGCTCTGCCGGGTGCTGGCCGCCAGCCGGGGGGAGCGCAGCCGCCCATCCGCCTGGAAGTCACCCTGCAGGGATCGTTGGCGCAGCCAGGGCGGGAGGTTGCCGGCGCGGGCCAGATCGGAGGGGTCCAGTTGCCAATCACCGCGCATCGCCAGCTGGCGGGTGAGGCGCCCACGGCCCTGCAGGCGCGAGCGGCCCAGGGCGACCTCCAGCTGCTCCACAGCCACCCCGCCGCTGATCCAGCGACCCCGCAGACGGCTTCGCAGGGGCAGGGCAGCCAGGGGGTTGGTGGCGGGCGGACGGACCGCGAGATCCAGGGCAAGCCCCCCATCGGTGGCGGTGCGTCCGGCGATCCGGCCTCCCCAGGCTCCGTAACGCCAAGGGGAGTCCGCCAGGGTGAGGCTCCGCTCCCGGCAGCTCCAGGCCAGGCGGTCGCTGCTGAGGGGCCGCTCCAGGGCGGGCGGCTGCCAGCTGGCCTGCCGCACGGTCAGCGATCCCAGGCAGCTCGGCTGTCCGCGATCGCTTCGGAAACGCACCTGGCCCTGGGCTCGGCCGCGCAGGGTGCCCTTCAGCGGCAGCAGCGGCTCGAAGGGCGCTGCGGCGAAGTCCCGGGTGGCCAGGTCGACCCGCCAAAGGTTGCGGCGCCAGTTGCCCTCGCCCTCCACCCGGGCCACTCCCGCCTCTCCAGGGGCACTCACGCCAGCCTGAAAGCGGATGCTGCGCTCCTGGAACCGCAGCTGGGCGCCCCCCTGGAACTGGAAGGCCAGGGGGCGGCCCTGGGGCGTGACCTTCCAGATCCGCAGCGGAGCTGGGCGGACAACCCGGATCCGCAGATCGATCCGCGGCGGCTCACCGCCGGGTTTCAGGCGGCCCAGCACCCAGAGCTGTCCCTGGGCATTGCGGCGGAGATCCACCACCGGATCCACCGCATCGAGATCGAGCACCAGGCCGCGCTGCCGCCAGCTCGCCAGCGGGTGAAGGCGCACCTGAATGCCGCGGGTGCTGAGGGTGGAGTCATCCTCCTTCCCGGCGCGGAAGCGGCTGGGGCCGACCCGCAGGCCCTCCGGACCGATCCCCCGGTAGGGCCCGAGTTCAAGGGGATGGCCCATGACATGCCCCACCAGCTGCTCGATGCGGGGGCGCCAGCGGTCGTAGGCCCTCTGAAGCAGCGGATCGACACCGAAACGAACGAGCAGAATCCCGCCCACCAGCAGGCCGCCAGCGAGCAAGCCGAGGGGCACAAGACAGCCCGTGGCACAACCGGATCCGCGGGGTTCCGGGGGATGGGGTGTGATGCGATCTGGCCGTTCGGGCATCCCCCTGGGACCGTCACCGTCCGGTTGGGCCGCAATATAAAGGGCCTTTCCGTGATCTCCATGGCCGCCGATCCGATCCTCTTCCAGGCCGGCCAGTGGCTCGCCGCGGCGGGCGGGGCGCTGGTGGTGGTGACCGTGGTGGCCTTCCTGGCCGGCTGGGGGGTGCGCTTCCGCCTGGTGGGGGTGAGCAGTTTCACCCTGCTGCTGGCGGTGTCCTGCCTGGCGTTCTCCGTGAGCTATGTGCCGCGGGTATCGATCCCGGGGGCCCGCTCGGTGCCCATCGTGTACGACAACGGCACCGACCTGGTGATCGCCGCCGCACCGAGCGACCTGCCCGCCGAAGCGATCCTGCCCACCCTGGAGGAGGTGGCCCGCAACGTGCACGGCAGCAGCCGCACCAGCGAGGACGGTTTCGTGCATGTGCGGCTGCGGGGCATCGAACCGGCCGCGGCCGGGACCAGCCGGCCGGTGGTGCTGGGGGAAGCGGTGGTGGACCTGGCCAGCGGCGCGGTGACCCTCAATCCATGACTGCCGAACCGTGAGCGCCCATCCCTTTCAGCTGGCCGCCGCCTACCGCAAGGAAAGGGACCTGCTCGAGCGGGCCGGGATCGGCAGCTGGGAAGCACTGGCGGCCCTGGAGGGCGACCACCTGCGCCGTCTGGCGAGCGCGAGCCCGGGCAGCGAGGCGCGGCTGATCCGCCTGCGGGGCCAGGCCCGGCTGGTGGTGACGGTGCAGGTGGCCCCGGCCGAAGCGGCCCTGCTGCTGCATGCGGGCGTGGGCGATGCCAGGGCCCTGGCGGAGGCGAACCCCGAGGATCTGCGGCGCCAGGTCGGGCGGCTGCAGCGGCGCCTCACCGGCAGCGCCGTTGCCCCACCAGCCTTGGCCACCCTGCAAGGCTGGATCCGACGCGCCCGCGCCAGCACCGGTCGCCCGTGGAACTGACCCCGACCGAACCAACCGCGACCGGCGCGTTGCATGAAATGGAGGAACGGCCGCTGTTCTTCCGCTGTCCCGCCCTCCCCACCGGCCCGGTCACCGCTCCGCCATGGTCACCACCGCCTTGCTGGACCCCTCCCTGACCACCGCCGGCACCCCGGACACCGCAAGCGCTCCGGGATCAGCCCGTCGCCATGGCATGGGCCTGGTGGCACGGGGCCTGATGCTGTTGCCCCTGCTGCTCTCGCCGCTGCCCGCCGCCGCTGGACTTCTGGACACGGTGAAGCAGAACCCTGCCCTGGCCCGCACCCTCTGCGAGCAGTTCAAGCAGCTCAATGCCAGCGGCCAGTCGGCCACCTCCAAGGAATCGATCGCCCGGGTGGCCGCCAGCCAGGGCCTGAGCAGCCTGGATGCCGAGGTGCTCACCACCTACGTGATCGGCCTGCACTGCCCCGACGTGCGCTGAGTGGAGCGGCCCCAGGACCTGTGGATGCCCTGCCCGGACGGGATCCGCCTGGCCACCCGGCTCTGGCGACCCGATCCGGCCGGGCCCCACGGGCGGGGCCCCTGGCCGGTGCTGCTGATGCGGCAGCCCTACGGCCGGGCGATCGCCTCCACCATCACGTATGCCCACCCGAGCTGGTATGCGGCCCGGGGCTTCCTGGTGGCCGTGCAGGACGTGCGCGGCCGGGGCGATTCCGAGGGGGACTTCCGGGGATTCACGGGCGAGGCCGTCGATGGCGCCACCGCGGTGCGCTGGGCCCGCCGCCTGGAGGGCGCCAACGGCCGGGTGGGCAGCTACGGCTTCTCCTACCAGGGCCTCACCCAGCTGCTCAATGGCGGCACGGCCGCCCAGGCCCCTGGCGAGGCCGGCGCCGGGGCCGACGACGCCCTGGACCCCTTCCCCGACTGCCTGGTGCCGGCGATGGCGGGGCTGGATGAGCGGCTCCACTGGGCCAGCGAGGGCGGGGCCCACTGGTGGGGGCCGGCGCTGGGATGGGCCCTCCAGCTGGCGGCCGAGAGCTGCCGGCGGCGCCACGACGCCGAAGGCTGGCGGGCGATCCGCCGCAGCCTGGAGAACGGGGCCTTTCTGGAGGAGGGGCCTGCGCTGCTCGAGCGGCTGGATCCGGCCGGTATGGGCCTGGGCTGGCTGCGCCGCGATGCCGCCGCTCCGCAGGGATGGTTGGACCATCAGGTGGAACCGGAGCTGCTGCGGCGGCCGATGCTGCTGGTGGGCGGCTGGCACGACCCCCAGCTGCGCGGGGTGCTGGACCTGTGGGAACGGGCCCGGGCCGCGGGCGGCCATCCGGGTCTGGTGATCGGCGCCTGGACCCACCTCAACTGGCAGGGCGGCATCGACGCGTTGCAGCTGGCCTTCTTCCGGCGCCACCTCCAGCCACGGGATCCCCTGGCGATGGCCGAGGAACCCTCCGCTGCGCCGACGGCGGCCCCTCAGGGCGAGACGGCCCTGCCCCTGCCAGCCGCCGAAGCCGCCACCAAGACGCTCCCCGCGGCCCTGGCCCCGGCGCTGGAGGGTGGCATCGCCCTGGAGGTGCGGGGGGCCAGCGGCTGGTGGAGCCTCCCCGGCGATAGCCCAACCGGCGCAGAGCGGCCATCCGGTGAGCCTCCGACCTGGTGCCTCCACAGCGATGGCCGGGCGGCGATCGATACGCAGGAGGGGCGGCTGCTGGTCGTTCCCGCCACCGCCACGGCCGTCAGCGGGTGCGATCCCACCACAACCGGCTGGAGGTTGGCCGATCAGGCCGCCAATCCCGTGGTCGGCAACCCCGTGGTGATTCTGGTGCACGATCCCTGGCGGCCCGTTCCCGCCCGCGGCGGCCATCTCGGAGCGCCGGCGGGGGAGGTGGAGCGCGGCGATCTCGATCAGCGTGCCGATGTGGCCTGCTTCAGCTCCGCCCCCCTCGGCGACGACCTGTGCCTGCTGGGGCGGCCCTGCCTGAAGATCACGGCGCAGGCCGATCAACCGGGCTTTGATCTCTGCCTGGCCCTCTCCCTGCTCCCGGCGAACAGCACCGCGGTGCGGCAGCTGAGCACCGGCCACCTCCGGGTGCTCGGCCCAGGGGCCCTGGAGCCACGCCGCCACCGGGTGGAGCTCCAACCCCTGGCCGTGGTGCTGCGTCGTGGCGACCGGCTGCGGCTCTCGATCGCCCAGGCGGCCTGGCCGGCCATCGCCGTGAATCCGGGCGATGGGTCCCAGCCCTGGGGCGGCGCCGGGGTGAACCACCGGGTGATCACGGTGGTGCTCGGCCTGGAGGGAAGCCTGCTGCGCTTCGATCCGCTCCTGGGAGCCGGGCTGCGGAGCGGAAACCTTGGGGCAAACTGAGCCAACCTCATCCGCCGCCGCGATGCCGCGTTCCCCCCTGCGTTCCCTGCCCTTGCCTCTGATCGCTGCCGCTGCGTTCGCCCTCGCTGGCCAGGGCCTGCTTGATGCTCCCCTGCTGGCCCAGGGAACCGCTCCCAGCCCGGCCGCTCCCAGCTTGGCCCCCGTCAACCCGGCCCCCGCTGGCCAGGCCAGCAGCGCGATGGTGGAGGCCCGCACGCGCGCTGCCGCTGAGCGGATCCTGGTGGCCCTGCGGGACGGCGATGCCATCAGCCGCTATCGCCAGTTCGCGCCAAGCCTGCAGCGGATGACAAGCCCGGCGATGATTCGCCAGCGGATGAGTTCGATGCCGAAGGTGCTGCGCTGGACCCTCGGGCCGGTGGTGCCTGGTCAGGATTCCAGCACGATCTCAGCCCGGCTGATCACCAGCGCGGGCCCCCGCGATCTGCAGATGGTGATCAATGCCGATGGCCTGCTGGAGGGCTACCACTTCGATGCCGCCGACCAACCGGCCGAATCGGTGGCGCGGCAATTCGTGGAGATGATCAGCCAGGGGCGCTACATCGGCGCCAACAGCCTGCTCTCACCGGAGCTGCAGAGCGAGATACCGCCGGCCTTGATGCAGGTGAAATGGCAACGGCTGCAGCGGCTCACCGGCGATTTCGTGGCGATCAAGAAGGTGTTCCGCTCCGAAAACAGCGCCGACCAGAAGCTGGTGCTGGTGAAGACGGAATTTCGCCGCCTCACCGACACCCTGTTTGTGATCCTTGATCGCCGCAACCAGATCGTCGGCGTCGATTTCCCCATCGAACCCAACCCTCCGGCTCCCGGCCGCTGAGGGCGCTCGAAACCGGCGTAAGCTCCGCCGGCAACACCCCGAGCCCCCATGGTTCTGTCCAGCCTCGATTGGATGGTCGACGACGCGACCAGGCTGGCCGAGTGCCGTCACGACCATCCCTTCGCCGTGCTGGGGCCCCAGCCCCTGCCCGAAGGGGGCTGGGTGGTGCGGCTGTGGATGCCAGAAGCGGAGAGGGTGGAGCTGCTGCTTGAGGGGCAGGAGCCCCGGCCGATGGCCACCCCCCACCATCCCTGGGTGTTTGAAGCCGCCCTCGACCACGACCCGGGCAGCGCCTATCGGGTACGGGTGCTGCGGGGTGGCATCGAGCATGAAGCCCACGATCCCTGGGCCTTCCGCCATGAATGGATGGGCGAACTCGATCGCCATCTCTTCGCCGAAGGCAACCATCACCACATCTGGCGCCGGATGGGCGCCCACCCGGTGAGCCACAACGGTGTGGCCGGCGTTCAGTTCTGCCTGTGGGCGCCGAATGCCCGCAGCGCGGCCGTGCTCGGCGACTTCAACGGCTGGGATGGCCGCCACCATCCGATGCAGCAGCGCCTCGGCGGTTGCTGGGAGCTGTTCATCCCGGGCCTGGGCCAGGGCGCCACCTACAAATACGAGGTGCGGGCCCAGAACGGCCATTGCTACGCGAAGGCCGATCCCTACGGTTTCCGTCACCAGGTGCGCCCGGAGAACGCTTCGGTGGTGGCCCAGCTGGGCGGCTACGACTGGCAGGACAGCGCCTGGATGGACCAGCGTGATGGCCGCAATCCGCTCGACCAGCCGATCGCGGTGTACGAGATGCATCTCGGCAGCTGGATCCACGCCGCCGCCGACACCCCTTACATCGAAGCCGATGGCACCCCGCGGCCGCCGGTTCCCGCCGCCGACCTCAAACCGGGTGCCCGCCTGCTC
>Ga0114968_10002713_pt1 | contig 13405 bp, 9 predicted proteins | sample M_130807_EF_Meta_FD_87020 | JGI IMG/M metagenome (GOLD analysis project Ga0114968, IMG submission 87020) | Freshwater microbial communities from Lake Montjoie, Canada to study carbon cycling - M_130807_EF_MetaG | ecosystem: Environmental > Aquatic > Freshwater > Lake | place: Lake Montjoie... | reverse complement strand
TTCACTCTGGGCAAATTTTTACTATGAACTTGCTTACTCTGCGATTGCAGCGATCGTTGTTACCATCCTAGTAGCGCCTATTCCGGAATTGTCTAAGAAGGTCCGCATCAAATTGACTTCAATGTTTCTTTTAGCTTTTGCAGTTGTGTGGTTACCGATGCGCTGGAAACTGACAATGCAGTGTGACGCACAAGTTGATTTGTGCTACAGCGGATCACAATTAGATTTGAAGGGAGCACCTTTGACCTTTATTCAAAACTTGGTTAATCCAATACCGCTAGCTGACTCAGACTCACTTTTTCAATTGCGGCAAGGAGGATTGCCATTTGTGTTTTCTGCTTTTACTATAATGACTGCAATTCTTATCGCAATTGTTATAGTTTTTAACATACGCACTGCAGTGTCAAATGTCGATTTCAGTGATCAAAGTGACTTAAGTTCACTTGTGTCTTCTCAATGGAGGTTCACACTAATTCTTCTAAGTATGGGGGCCTCAAGTGCTGCAATACTTTCTGTCTCAGCGCGGGCCCACGAATTAGTCGATTGGGGGAACTCCTATCGACATACGCCAATTCTGTGGATGGCTTATGCATCATTATGTTTACTAGGAATAACTTGGATTGCTCAAAGAACTAATCCGATCATTGGAACCATTTCGTTAGTCATAATGGTCTTCGTGATCACAACTGGCCAATGGGGTCGATCATGGTCAGCCGTTAGTGACTACAACTCGAGTTTCGAACCCATTTCCAGGCTTTACCACGAGTTATACCTTGCAGACATGGGCGATTCTCATTTAGCAAATGCCAGACGCTGTCTGATTTTTGAAGAACTCTCTAAAGGTAGTGAGAATTCTTCACGCTATCTTGGCCCTGCAGATAAATTTATGCAGAAATACCATGGTGTAAATTTTTGCGTGAATTAACCTGCTTTGCTCAGAGTGTGAATTTTAATACATTCTAAAAAACGTCTCAAAAATTGAAAAAATGTCAAAAGTAAATTGAAATAGCATGCAGCAAAATTGTGTCAAGCGGTGTACTGATTGTAATTGACGAACATCTACTCGCGTGTATTAACCCAAGCTTTCTTTGTCACTATCTATGACATCTTCAGAGGCTGCAGATTTACTTACCAGTACCAAAAAACGATGTCGATTTTCGAAGAGCCCGTAAATATCTTTCGGCACGCCTAAGAGCGAAAATACTTTTTTACCTTGTAAAGTAAGTCGAGTATTAAGAAGCGCCCTTTGTCGATCTCAGATTCTACTGAGGTCGAATTCTTTGTGGGGTTGCAGTGAAATCATGAGGTCCAAGTCCTAGCAACTTTAAAAAATCGTCTTGAGTGGCGGTTAATAGGCGGTTCCCCGCATCAATTCCATGTTCAGAATCAACATTCCAATTTCGAACGCACAGATCAGGATAAGAAACTTCCACACCCAAATCTAGGAGTTCGGGTGCGAATGGCCTCCCTAAGAAATTCTTAACATGATCCGACAGAGAGTCTGGATCAATTGGAGTAAAGTGCCAGCAGACCCCTGGGCCCGGATAGAAGGCTTGGAAACTGAATGGCTCAGTTGAATCTGTCCGAATTGAAATTCCAGACACAGCCATGGATTGGGTATTATCTTTGGCACAATTGCTGAGTTTGCTCTTGCTCAGGTTGCAATTTGCTTGTAAGAATTTAGGCATTACATGTTTCTTCAAATAGTTCGGGTTTAATTTAGAAGCAATTCTGCTGATAGTTTTTATATATGGAACCTGGACAGATAGAGCAATCTAATCTAAATTTACCTGGAGCGCTTCGTGGGCTCAAAATTGAATGGTCGCACTTCGCTGCACTCACCTTTTTAACGTCTTTGGCTGCGATAACTGCCCACGACATTCCCTTAGGTCACGACGAATCTATATATGCACTTCGCGGACATGACCTTCGATCGGGTTACAGCTACCTATCGGGAGACTACTGGAGAGATTATCGAGCTCCAGGGCTAAGTTTTATAGATAGTTGGTTGTTCGATATATTCGGAGAAAATGATTTTGTCGCAAGGCTTCCTAGTATGTTTTTTGGAATCATTCTTTTTGGTTCAACCTACCTGCTCGCAAAGGAGTTATTCGGACGTCGGATTTCACAAATAGCGACTGTTTTATTCGTTTCGACTCCCCCGCTAGTAGAGAATAGCGCAATTCTATTAGCTGATGTGCCCGGTTCATCTGTGGCAATTTTTTGCGTATTCTCAGTTTTCTATCTTCAGCGAGTCAGAACGAACCTGTTTCTTGTACTACTCGTTATTTTCGTGCTTGGAAGCATTGCAACCGTGCTGAGATTTGGTAGTTTCATTACCTATGGCCCAGGAATATTTGCGGCATCGCTCTACTTCTTTTTGGCTAATGTTCATAAAGCGCATCTACCGATACTTTTACTAAAACAGGTAGTTATCCAGCTAGTCTCATTATTCAGTTTCAGCTGGATTTACTTCACTCATGTAACTAGCATAAATGGGAAGACTCCTTTTGAAGCAAACAGCCAATTTGCGGAGGGCGCTGGAGTCACACCCATAAATGGACTCATTGATCTAATCGAACTAACTTATCCTTTTTCAGACTCATCACAGTGGGTTAATCCGTTTTTTGGTCTCCTGATTTTAGCGAGCTTTTGCTTTGCAATATTTAGTTTATTTTCTAGATCCGCACCACAGTTAGAGACCATTAGTGTCCTCGTCGCAGGCATTCTGTCGCTGTCTCTGCTGATCGTAGGCGTTAGATACGTTCAAGGAAATTACCTCGCTTTATCCGCTCCCTATTGGGTAATCATCTCCGCCGCTGCACTTGATGTCTACTATCAGAATTTTTTCATAAAATACGAACCTAATTTAAATCACATGTTTCGACTAAGGGTCATACCAGTTGGCGTTGGAATTCTTTTGATTTTTCTACCCATTAACTATCTGGTTTTGGGCTATGCAAATAGTAACTTGCCTCGGTTTGGACTTCGTAGCGCTGGAGACGCGATACGATACGAGACCAGTGACGATCGATGTCTTGTGATTTCAACTTACCCTGAGTCCGCTTGGTATTCCAAGTGCTTACTTGGAATCTGGATTGGGACTACTAAAGACAAACCCAAGCTTGGGGTCACAGATAATGATTTTAACCAAGTTGTAAATTCATCTATCGCAGCGATGAATCGAGAAAAGTGGAAAGAGATGCGAAATAATCAAGAGCTTGTAACCTACCGGAAGTTTGTAGTTCTAGTAACAAACGGAAAGAGACAACCAACCGACGAGTCAATTCAAGCAGATCGCATAACACTTCTTGAAAAACAATTTACTACTGACCGTGTTTTTTACGCTGAGGTAAATTCTGACTCAATATCAGCGCCATAAGCACTTGACCATTTAACACCAATTCACATTGAGCGTGAAATGATTTCAGTTCCGTTGCGCTCACTCTGACATAGGAGCTCAGTCGAAAACTCCATTCAGGACAATTAAGGAGATCTGGATTTGATACAATTAGAAGGTGGCTAGCGCAGTGTGTAGATCTCTAAATAATGTTGTAATTACGCAACAGATTCGAGTATTGTCTTCTTTGTGGGATTCACTCAAAGTAATTTCCAGGGAATCTCTCTGCTACTTAAGCGAATCCTGCCTAGCCAGGTCAAAAGAAGTATTCGAATCGTGAGACGCATGTTAGGAAGAACTGTCCGAATCGTGCTTCGCCAGGTTCGAAGAACTGTCCGAATCGTGCTTCGCCAGGTTCGAAGAACTGTCCGAATCATGAGGCGCCAGGTTCGAAGAACTGTCCGAATCGTGCTTCGCCAGGTTCGAAGAACTGTCAGAATCATGAGGCGCCAAGTTCGAAGACGCAATAGAAATGTGCGCACAGCATTCAAACGTTTAAAGGATTACGCATATGTTAAACGACATTTTGGTGTGTCTGGAAGCCAGAATTTGAATTACAAATTTTCCTACACATGGCACAACACAAGAGTGCGAGACATCATTGCCAATCAAGCCTCATATGGCAGGCTCGACGCAAACGAATTGTTTCTACAATTGATTGACCGTATTGAGAATCCAAATTCCAGAAACTCTCCAAAGGACTTTCAGCCAGTTCTTCTTTTGGAACTGGCAAGATTATCTGCACTACAACCAGCCAATGAAGAGGACGTTAATAGGGCCTATTACGTATACAAATACGTGTTTGAAAACTATGGAAATTGGCAGAGGTTACCATCCACCAGAGTTAATCCACCACATGACTTTGTATATCTTTTTACTTGCACCTTTACCCAAAGGTTTGAAAGTTGGAAGTCGTATGCCGATGAGAATCGCCTTAGCCGCTTGGCGGCGCAAGTCGTCAAAATTGACCAGCACCATCAGAATATTGTGGGAAGTTCATTTGATAAAAATATCTGGTTGGAGAAATTTAATGAAGTTTTTACCGAATTCGATTTGGAGCCCGTAAGATTTCGCGAAACTTCCAACTCAAGTGATTTAAATGATCTAGATTCAATCGAAAGTTATCCCAGCAATCAAGTTGATGGCAAACTTGTAACGGTTGTTGTTTCTGCCTACAACCCAGGTGAGGAATTAGTTACATCGATACGTTCACTATTAAATCAATCATGGAAAAATCTAGAAATTATATTGGTTGATGATTTCTCACAAGACTCAACTTTTATTGAGTTAGTTGTTTCTATGGATAGTAGAATTAAACTTATTCGTCAGGAAAGAAACCAAGGTACATACGCCGCAAGAAACGCTGCGTTAGATATTGCCTCCGGTGAATTTATAACATTTCAAGATTCCGACGATTGGTCTCATCCAAGACGCATAGAAGCACAGGTGGTCGCATTCAACTCAAGTGAAAATATAATGGCTACATATGCCAAAGCTGTGAGGCTACCCAAAGAGCTATTCTTTACAACCGCAGAAGGCATTCCATGGAGGGAAATGAATGCTTCTTCTTTAATGTTTCGTGATTCCGTATTCAAGGAACTTGGGTACTTTGATTCAGTTAGAAAAGGTGCTGATAGTGAATACTTCTATCGAATAGTGGCTTATTATCAAAATAAGTCTGATGTGGCCCCCATTAAACTTTGCTCGGATGCTTACTTGTCAATAATTCGAATTAGCCATAACTCCCTTTCTCGAAGTGAGATTCGAACAAATTGGAAGCATCCGGTTCGCATTCATTACCGAGAGTCCTATTCCGAGTGGCACAATGCCTATTCGCGAACAGGCCTCGCACCCTATATGCCTTCAGAGCAAGCATCGAGAAAATTTCCCTGCCCTTCTAGATTCGACATAGAGCCAATTTCAAGGCACATAGATCAAACTGATCTTGTCTTCGCGGTTGATTTTACGTCGATAAACGCTACTCTTTTGGCGATAATTAGAGAGGCAATTGCGCTAGGGAGCTCTGTATCAGTATTAAACGTATTGCCCGAATCTGGCTCAGATTTATTAAACGCATCGCTAATGGAAATGGTGAATGATTTTCAAGTTCGACTTATTACAGTTGACGAGCAGGTAAATTGCGAGCACTTAATTGTGGGGAACTTAAGGCTTTTCCAGTTCCCAAGCCCCTTGCCTTGGAATATTTCACACAGAAAAATTTCTGTTATCAGTGATGAAATTCTAGTTTCGAAAATTGACAAGGTAGGTTCAACAAAAGTTGAGTCGTTGAAGGCGGCACTCGGCTACTACGGCCAGCCGATCGACTTATCGAAAGTCAAGAAACATGCTCCAGTTGATCTAGCAGCGGCAACATGGTTTTCTGACAAAAATGAAAGCCTTGCGTTGGAAGCAGAGTTCTCAATCTCATTCGTTCCAATGAAGGACTTTGATTTGAAATCAGAGCTGGTAACAAAAATTAGAGATTAACAACGTTGCTTCCTTCAAGAACTCCCCGAGTGTCAAGGATTAACTTCGCCGTCGTCACAATATTCGCCAGATCAAAGTTCTTATGTTTTTGCAAAAGCACGACCATGTCAGCTTCTGACATCTCTTTATCGAGAGCTGAAACACAATTCAGAATCCGATCACCCTCGTGTTCGCCATGTTCTGAATCTACATTCCAACTTTGTACAAATGGATCAGTAAATCGAACATCAGCACCCTTAGCCAAAAGTTCACGTGCCAGCGGTCGAACTGGCGATTCACGTTGGTCAGCAATATCGGCTTTGTATGTGACACCGAGCAATAGGACTTTGGAGTGCTTGAGTGCTTTTCCTTCGTCATTCAACGCGTCCTGAATTCGTGATACGACATAAGCAGGCATACTTTGATTTATCTCTTGGGCTAACTCAACAAACTTGAATGGTCGACCAAGCACAGATTTAATATGGTGGGCCAAGTAGTTTGGATCAATTGGTATGCAGTGCCCACCTACTCCTGGGCCTGGATAGAAAGCTTGAAATCCGAAAGGTTTCGTTGCAGCGCAATCAATAGCATTCCAAAGGTCTATGTCTAGCAAGTTGCTGAATTCCACCAATTCGTTCATCAGTGCGATATTGACGTGGCGATACGTATTTTCTAGTAGTTTCGCCATCTCTGCCTCTTTGGCACCTTTGGCTCTTACAACAGAGTCCACAAACTTTGAATAAAAACTAACTGCGCTGTCTCCACTTTTGACGTCTACGCCGCCTACTACTTTCGGAGTGTTTGTCATACCAAAGACTTGATTACCTGGATCGATACGTTCTGGGCTGAAAGCTAGTTGAAATTCGCCAAGTTTTAATCCACTTTTTTCAAGGATTGGTAAAACAATTTCTTCAGTTGTGCCGGGATATGTTGTGGACTCCAAAATTACCAAAGTTCCAGATTTGAGATTTTCAGACACAGATTGGGTGGCGCTAGTAACGGCGCCTAAATCTGGGCCTCCGTCGGACGAAAGTGGCGTCGGAACGCAAATTACAACTACATCAGCTTGGCTAATACAAATTGCATCTGTTGTCGCACTGAAGCCCCTCTCGAGCATTTCATTTATTTCAAAATCACTCAAGTCATCAATGTGTGATTTGCCAGATGTTAATCCAGAAACGATATTCTTGTTTAAATCTAATCCGGTTACCTTTAACCCAGATAAGACTGCGGCCTGGGCCAGGGGTAAACCAACATAACCTAAACCAATAATTACTAAACGTTCCATTACAATAAGTTATCACCAAGTTTGAGAAATATACCTGTTTAAATCAAGTTTTGGAAGCACCACTTCTGGGGGCAAAATTTTCATGATTCGTCTTCCCTCTAGAACGAGGATCGTCCAGTTACTACCGCGGCGAACCAAAATTCAAATAATACTGTCGATTTTGTCTGGGCTTACGATAATTCTCCTGCTTACTCTTGGAAATCTTTATATAAGGTTTTCAATTTTAATCTCGATAATTTTGGTATCAATACGATTCAATCCCTTCAGATTTTTTCCAGCTTCACTCCATTTACTTGCCTTAGTGAAAGTTCGTTTGCTTGGATACCAAGGTTCAAGCAAGGATTTGGCATACTTGATTAGCAGAAGTCCTGACGCGATTGATTATCTACTTCGTGATTTTTCAAACAGTGACAATGGTATTGATTATTTCTATAAATTCAATGGGATTTCAAAAATAAAAATCTGTTTTGGCAAGACAAATAACTCTCCAAATTGGAACTATAAAAGTGCCCACAAGGTCGCAGGGCTTGCTCGCTACTTGGTCCTATCCCAAATTTCAAATGAAAACGTCATTGCCGGATTAAACCTGTATGGATGTCTACTCAAGCATTCAAAGCGTAAGGTCTTTCAAGCTAGGCTTGTTGAGCCTCATTTTCAGCATCAAAAAGTACTTCTCGACGGCTTAATGTCTGTGGGGGCTTTTGAAGAGTGGAGATCAGCGCACAAGATGCTGGCTCGAGAAATCAAGAATTTTCAATCAGCGAGGTGTGATGCAGAAAACCCATTTATTAGCACTGGAATTGATACCTCTGAAGACCGCTGGCTTAAACAATTTAATGAATACTTTAATTCCTTTGGTCTACAGGAAATTGAGCTTCACACAAGTGGGAACTCGCCATTTGATCGATTAAACACTCGTAAGTTGGACAAGGTCAAAGGTCCTCTAGTGACCATTATTGTTTCAGCTTACAATCCTGGACCTGAATTGATTACAGCAGTTCAATCCCTATTGAATCAAACTTGGGAAAGCATTGAAATCATAATCGTGGATGATTTTTCAACTCAAACTGATTACCTAGACAAAGCTAGGGCAATGGATCCACGCGTTAAACTCCTTCGGCAAGCTGCAAACTTGGGCACCTATGCAGCCAGAAATTTTGGTATTCGTAATAGCAATGGAGCGTTTTTAACAACTCATGATTCAGATGATTGGGCCCATCCTCAACGTATTGAATTTCAAGTAAAGAGTTTGTTAGCACGAGAAAAAAACTTAGCGAATCTGTCATGGTGCATTCGGGTTTCAAGTGACTTAAGGGTATCTACACTTGGATATTCTGAAACGCGGGTTAATGCGTCATCTTTAATGTTCAGGAGGGAGTTGGTAGAGAGTATTGGATATTTTGATGAACTTAAAAAAGGGGCTGACTCCGAATTTCGCATGCGCATTGCGGCACAATTCCCTGGAAGTGTGTCAATCATAGGATTTCAACCCTTATCGATTATTCGAATTGGACATCAATCACTATCAAGATCAGATTTTAACCCACTTTGGGTTCATCCAAATAGGCATTTTTACAAACAGTCATATGAGACCTGGCATAAAACGGCAAATTTCACGAATTTTACAATTCCTTTGAGCGCAAAGTCTTACAGGCTTCCGTTTCCAAGCCCCATCGCGTTCCTAAATGATTCTGATACATCTGCTCTGCGTAATTTTGACGTTGTAGTTGCTGCGAACTTTTCCAGCGAATTTGTAACTGAAAATATTGGGCTTAAGAACATCAAGCAATTCATAGAAGATGGATTACAGGTAGGTGCCTTAAATCTTGCATCACTAAACTTGAGTGAACCTTTCGATCAAGAGTTTCAAAAATTAGTTAGTGCGCAGAAAATTCAATGGGTGTCTCAAGACAACATTGCCAAAGTAAAAAAACTTGTAGTGATTGACCCTGAGTTTCTATTGCTAAGAAGCTTTCTTCCCCAACTTTTAGATGTTCAGGAAATCGAAATTCATGTAACGGAATTAGAAGCGCTTGTTAGGCGATTTCAGGCGATTTCAGGAATTAGAATTAATCTCAACGATTATCACGAACTTAAAAATCTAATTTGTAATATTCACGAAAACGCATTCACGCTTTTTCAAGAAAGCCCATCTTGGTTTTTTGAGAAGGAGTCAGATTTTGATCTCGTTGATTCTTTAGGTGCTGCCACAATTGTTTTCAAATTTAAGAATACCTAGTTTCTACAATTAGCCCGTGCTAAGGTTTAAGTGTGAATAAGTCAGATAAGAAATCTAAGAATATTGACACTGACGACGTTACTATTCACGAACCTTTCAAAGCAGGTCTGCCTAATCTTCCTCGGTATTTTCACAATATTTGGGTGCGACGTGAATTTGCACTAGAACTCTCACGAGCAACCCTACGCTCGCAAGAAGCTTCCACTTTTTTTGGCCGAATGTGGCTTGTAATAAATCCTCTTTTCTTGGGATCTGTTTACTTTGTTTTGGTATCAATTCTTTCTAGAGGTGCCAACAGTGGTACCGACTACATGGCACATTTACTCGCAGGGTTGTTTGCTTTTCATTTTTTTTCTCAGTCCATGATGACTGGTTCCAAGAGTGTTCTCGGAGTTGGAAAACTAGTTATCAATCGATCGTTTCCGCGCCTAATTCTTCCAATTTCGTCAGTATTGATTGCCCTGTATAGGTTTCTGCCTTCGATGGTTGTGTACATATTTTTCCATTTGGCCACCAAGCAACCAATTAGCCCAAATCAGTTATACGCGATTCCTGCATTCCTAATGATTTTTATGTTCTCAATTGGTGTGGCAACTTTGTTTGCCACAATGCAAGTTTATTTCCGAGACTTTAAATCATTTCTTCCATACGTAAGTAGGATCCTTCTCTATATCACCCCAGTTTTGTACTACGCCGACGCAATCCCGCAAAAAATGGAGTTTTTGAAATATGTGAATCCCCTTTTTGGGATGTTTGGTGCTTGGGGTGATGCATTGGTTCGGGGCGAAGTTGTGGAAACATCACTTTGGGTCTCTGGCCTCATTTGGAGTCTGGGAACGTTTTTCCTTGGCACGTTTGTTTTCTTATCGAGGGAGCGTGAGTTCGCTGTCCGAATTTGATGACATGGATCAACATGATTCAACGCTGCCAAAGTTAGAAAAAGAAAAACTGCAAGAAAGTGCAATTAAGGTATCCAACTTAAGTTTGACCTATCGGACTACTTTCACTAAAAACCAAACGCTGCGATCAACCTTGCGCGACATTCGACACAAAGAACGAAATGTTCACACAGTCGAGGCCCTTAAAGACATAAGTTTTGATATTCCACATGGCACTGTACTCGGTGTGATTGGCCAAAATGGTGCAGGGAAATCAAGTTTGCTTCGTACCCTGACCGGCATTATGCCGCCAACATCAGGAAGAATTGAAGTTCACGGAAGAATCAGCACATTACTTGCACTTGGAGTTGCGTTTAACACTGAGCTCTCAGGAACTGAAAACATTTTGCTTGCCGGACTAGCTAGCGGCATGACTCGGGAAGAAGTTGCCGAGAAGCGTAAAGAAATAATTGATTTTGCTGAGATAGGCGACTTTATAGATTTGCCTACCAAGACTTACTCTTCCGGAATGAGTCAGCGTTTAGCTTTTAGTGTTGCGGTGCACATGAACCCAGACATTTTGTTGATCGATGAGGCCTTGTCTGCAGGAGATGCAAAATTTAAAGCAAAAGCACAAGATAAAATGCATGAACTGATGAATTCGGCTAGAACATTAGTCTTGGTGTCGCATGGATTAAGTTCAATTCTTAATTTATGTAACGATGCAATTTGGCTTGATAAAGGTCAAATTAAATTGCATTCTGATCCCCAGTCCGTTGTCGACGCCTACTCCGAATTCGTCAAGGTTGGGAAGTCTTCTCCGGCAATGCTTGAAGATATATAGTCATTCATGGCCTAAGGGCTTTCTCGTAAATCGCAACAAATAATGGTTCTCGAAATTCATTAAGATATATCAAACCTGGCCCCGTAGCTCAGGGGATAGAGCAGTGGTTTCCTAAACCATGTGCCGCATGTTCGAATCATGCCGGGGCCACTCATTAATGTAACTAAAAGCTCAATGAACATAAGTGAAAAATCTGCTTAGTAAGGTAGTTGTACTAAGTCAGTCATCTTTCTAAGGGTCTTTGATGCCATCAGCACTAATTACCGGAATTACCGGCCAGGACGGTTTTTACCTTGGTGAATTGCTTTTGGAAAAGGGTTACGAGGTTCATGGGTTAATCCGTGGTCAAAATAATCCCAAGGAAGATCTGGTTCGTCGTGAACTCCCTGGCGTGAACCTTATAAACGGAGACCTAAGCGATACTGCAAGTTTGTTTCGCGCACTTGATACCGCTTCGCCAGATGAGGTTTACAACCTTGGCGCGATTTCTTATGTCGCCTACTCCTGGGATCAGGCTCATCTAACTTCGCAGATTACTGCCCTTGGTGTGCTGAACATGTTAGAAGCTATCCGCATCAATACTGCGCATGGTTCTGCTAAACCTAAGTTCTATCAGGCATCTAGCTCTGAGATGTTTGGCAAAGTTCAAGAAGTGCCGCAGCGCGAAAATACTTTGCTTTGGCCGCGCAGTCCATATGGTGTGGCAAAAGTGTTTGGCCACTACATGACAATAAATTATCGAGAATCTTACAATTTTCATGCCAGTTCGGGAATTTTGTTTAATCATGAATCACCGCGACGTGGCCCTGAGTTCGTGACTCGTAAAGTTAGTCAATCTGTGGCTCGAATAGCTACTGGGAAACAAGACAAGTTAGTCATGGGTAATTTAGACGCTCAGCGTGACTGGGGCTTTGCTGGTGACTACGTCAAGGCAATGTGGTTGATGTTGCAGCAAGAAGTTGCGGACGACTATGTAATCTCAACTGGTAAAACTCATTCGGTTCGAGAACTTGTGCAGCTTGCTTTTCAAATCGCTGGAATATCGGATTGGGAAAGGTATGTCGAACAATCGGAAGAATTCATGCGCCCTGCCGAAGTTGATCTTTTGATCGGGGATCCGGCAAAAGCCAAGTCAGTTCTTGGTTGGGAAACTGAGACGACCTTTGAGCAATTAGTAACAATGATGGTTGAAAACGACCTTCGTATTGAATCTAAAAAATAGAACATAACGACATGCGAGCTTTGATTACTGGCGTAGCAGGCCAAGATGGAACCTTACTGAGCGCAGCTTTGGTAAAAAATGGGTGGGAAGTTTTTGGCACCCACTTAGCAAGTGAAGTTATACCGACAAATCATTTGCTACACAACGGAAATCTTGCAGTGCTTGACATTACTGATCAAGATCGAGTCATAGAAGTAGTTCAGGAAGTTGATCCTGATGTGATTTGGCATCTGGCTGGAATTACCTCAGTTAGTTTTTCAATTCAAAATCCAGAATTAACCTTTTCCGTCAACGTTGGAGGAACTCAAAATCTGCTTACTGCGCTTTCGAGGCATGCACCAGAATCACTTTTTATCAATGCCTCAAGTACTGAAATTTATGATGCCGCAAGTGGTGTGATTACCGAACAAAGCGTGCTGGCACCAAGATCTCCATACGCTGAATCGAAAGCTTTGGCCTACCAAGCAGTGATTGACTCGCGTGCAAAGGGCTTGAGAACCACAAATGCAGTGTTATCAAATCATGAATCATATTTGCGAAGCACGGACTTTGTTACTGGAAAAATTGCTAATGGTGTGGCCCGGATAAAACTTGGGTTGCAGGACTCACTCCCCCTTGGAAACTTAGATGTTGAAAAGGATTGGAGTTCAGCTCATGACATCGTGTCTGGGCTGATTGCAATTGCCGAGCAAGAATATGTTGGCGAAGTAATCCTTGCATCCGGAAGGTCAACTAGTTTGTTAGAAATTCTCGAGAATGCATTTGCTTATGTTGGAATTGACAACTGGCAAGACTATGTCAAAACCGAAAGCGCACTGGTTCGACAAGGTGAAAGTAAATCAATTCGCGTGGATCCGAGCCATGCGGCCAGTGTCCTTAACTGGCGAGCGATGACACCAACTCGGGAATGGGTTGGGCAAATGGTTCAACACCATTTAGATAGCTTGGCATCGCCGCTCTAATCTGCAACCAGATCTGTAGGGCTAGGCACCCGTCATACCTCTGCTGATGCATTCGTCAAGCCCAACAGATAACTTAGGGATATGTCAAGAGTTTTGTGGTTTAGGC
>Ga0114968_10002709_pt1 | contig 13424 bp, 9 predicted proteins | sample M_130807_EF_Meta_FD_87020 | JGI IMG/M metagenome (GOLD analysis project Ga0114968, IMG submission 87020) | Freshwater microbial communities from Lake Montjoie, Canada to study carbon cycling - M_130807_EF_MetaG | ecosystem: Environmental > Aquatic > Freshwater > Lake | place: Lake Montjoie... | reverse complement strand
CATTTTTGATGGCAGAGGCTCGCTGGGGAAAGGTCTGGAAACAGCATGGCATCTTTCAACCAAACAAGAGAGACAGAGATTTCAGTCGTGACGATATCGCTACTTATCTGAAATCACTGGATCACGATGAGGACATGGCTCAAACACTTTATGCAAATGAGGCATTACAAATCTGCGGTATTAATCAAGACGGCATTTGGCTTCCACGAGGCGCGTCACTCAATTTATCTGAGGCAACGCAGGAGGTCCTAAGGCCCCACCCAAAGTTGACATGTCACTGGAATACCCCTGTAGCTCGACTAGAGAAAGTCGATGCGGGCTGGCAGTTAATTAACTCTCAAGATCAGCCCATCATGACCGCTAGCAAAGTCGTGATAGCGGCAGCATTAGAAACCAAAAGCTTGGCTGCAAGCATAGAGGTACGACTCCCTTTGAGGCCAGTACGTGGACAACTCAGTATTTTTTCTGTTGATCAAAATAGTACGTGGGCACCAAAACTGCCTCTCGTCGCGATATCTGGCGACGGCTACTGCTTGCCCGCAAAAAAATTGCCCGATGGAAGTTACGAGTGGATAGTGGGCTCTAGTTTTGATGAGGACAAATCGGATCTTCGAGATTGGAATTCAAGCGATGACTTTAATCGCGAGCAAGCAAAAGGGTTATTAAATTATCTAGAGGGCGATGCAGAGGAACTTCAAAAGGCGGGAAGCTTTGTGGGCATTCGCTGTGTTGCGGGCGACCGTTTGCCAATCATTGGTGCGCTAACTCAACGCCCAGGAATATTTTTAGCAACAGCCCTGGGGTCGAGAGGCGCACTTTGGTCAGCCTTAGCGGCTAAGCTGGTTACAGCTCAAGTGCTCGAAGACGATTTCGCTTTGCTGGCTCGCTTAGGTTTTGCTACAGACTTGGTGGCAGCACTGGCGCCTGCACGTTTCTTTGCTGGCGCTTTAGCATCAGCACCTGCTTTAGGTGCTTTTGCCTCAAACTCAAAACCAATTTTGCCATCAGCGCCCAAGGCAAGATAAGCCTTAAAGCCACGGCCAGTTCGGTTAGATTTGAAGTTCGTTAGCAGATCGGTTTTGCCCTCGGTAAGCAATTTTTGAACTTGCTCAGCAGAAATTTCCTGTTGTAAAACAACCTTACCGGTTTTGAAATCACATGACTTATCTGGGCCGGTGTTTCTTTCGCACAAGTAGCGCATGCCATCTTCGTATACAGCACCAGAACACTTGGGACATACGCCTAAAGCCTGTCGGCCAGTAAAGTCGATTGCCTCAGATTCATCTTCTTGAGTATTGCCAAAATCAAATTCAAGCTTAAAGCCTGCATTTGGATAATCAGCATCATCTTCAGGAATTTCGCTTAACTTTATAATTGCTGCAAATGGCCTACCTATCTTGCTGCGGAATCCCTGCAATGGCCCAATGGTTTTTTCACGCAGCAGCTCTTCTACCTCGGGATATTCAAATGCACGGCCACCCGGAGTTTTGCTAATCGTAAATCCACACTTCTCGCATGCAAAGCGGCGATAGTTTTCTTTAACAGCGCCTTTGCAGTGAGGACACGGCGAAGACATGGTTGCATAGTCACCGGGAATGGTGTCGCTGTCATACTCTTTAGCGCGCTTGACGATGCGTTGCGTCATCTGCGCAATTTCTTGCATGAAGGTATCGCGATTCATCTCACCACGCTCAATCAGGGAGAGTTTATTTTCCCAGCTGCCTGTGAGATCGGGCCTGGTTAATTCTTCAACATCTAAGCCGCGCAAGAGCGTCATCAATTGGAATGCTTTAGCAGTTGGTATTAGCTCACGTGCTTCGCGCACCATATACCGCTCTGCCAGCAGACCTTCAATAATGGCGGCACGGGTTGCAGGTGTACCTAAGCCTTTTTCTGCCATGGCTTCGCGCATGTCATCATCATCTACCCATTTGCCAGCACTCTCCATTGCCGATAACAAAGTTGCTTCGGTATAGCGCGCTGGTGGCTTGGTTTTTAATGGGATCGCCGCAATAGATTCATTTTGGACGGTTTCGCCTTCTTGCACAGCTACTAGCTCATCATCCGCTTGATTGGATCTGCCATATACCGTTAGCCAACCCGGCGTGACCAGTACGCGACCTTCAGTTTTAAAGTGATGTCCCGACGCTTCAGTGATACGAGTGGTGACGCGGAATTCGGCTGCTGGATAAAAGACCGCTAAGAAGCGACGGACAACCAAGTCATATAGTTTTTGTTCTGGTTCGCTGAGGGTTTTTGGGGACTCTAGGGTAGGAATGATCGCAAAGTGGTCGGATATTTTTGAATTATCAAAAATGCGTTTGTTCGGTTTGATCCAGCCATATCCTGCCTTAGCTTTTGGATCCTTGGGATCACCTTGTAAGATTTGTTTAGCGAAAGAGCGATATTCTTGTGAGTTTTCAGCCAAGTTTTCCATGGTCTGTTTCACGGTATCTAAATAATCTTCAGGCAAGGCCTTAGCATCAGTACGTGGATAAGTCAGCACTTTATGGCGCTCATAAAGCGCTTGGGCCAAGCCCAAAGTATTTTTAGCAGAGAACCCAAAGCGCGCATTTGCTTCACGTTGTAGGCTCGTTAAATCAAACAGTTGAGGCGCTAATTGAGTTGCTGGCTTGGCTTCTTCTTCAACGCTCGCTTTTTTATCGCGACACGCAGCCACAATACTTTGTGCGGCAGCTTCACTCCAGAGACGATTCTCGCGTGCATCTGGAGCCGCAGTATCTTTCTTAAATTTAGGATCAAACCAGCGTCCTTCATATACGCCAGCCGCAGCAACAAATTCTGCCTTCACTTCCCAATAGTCTTTGGAGATAAATTTACGAATGAGTTCTTCACGCTCAACTACGATTGATAGTGTGGGCGTCTGTACTCGACCTACTGTCGTTAGAAAGAATCCACCACTCTTGCTGTTGAATGCTGTCATGGCGCGAGTGCCATTGATGCCAACTAACCAATCCGCTTCTGAGCGGCAGCGTGCCGCGTCTGCGAGGGGTTGCATATCAGTATCGCTGCGTAGGGAAGCAAAGCCATCTCGAATAGCTGCTGGCGTCATAGATTGCAGCCAGAGTCGTTTAATAGCCTGCGGTGCTTTTGCATGCTGTGCAATTAAGCGGAAGATCAACTCGCCTTCGCGACCTGCGTCACATGCATTAATGAGTTGATTGATGTCTTTGCGCTTAATGAGCTTTTGTAATACCTTTAGTCGCGATTCAGTTTTAGCAATTGGGCGTAAGTCAAAATAGGGCGGAACAACTGGAAGATTTGCAAACGACCATTTGCCACGCTTGACATCAAATTCTTCAGGTGCGGCAATTTCCAGTAGATGGCCAACTGCAGAGGAGACAACAAAGTCATCGCTCTCGAAATAGTCCTCATATTTAGTGAAGCCGCCCAAGGCCTTAGCGATGTCATTCGCGACGGAGGGTTTCTCCGCAATGATCAGGGTTTTAGGTTGATCAACGCTTGAAGTCTTGGAGCTGGTTTTTTTGGTAGATGCTTTAGTTGCCACGCGTTTTGCCTAAATTTGAGCTTGAAATGATGTTTTTATGGGTGAAAACGGGTGACCAATTTAAACTAGATCCTGGCTAGACCTTTTCCACGCCCTTTTTTATTATTAACCGATAAATTGACAAAAGTCCAAAAACCTCATTTTTGGGGCTTTAGCGAGACCCTATTAAAGCCCCAATTTTTTCTTAAAATAGCATTTTAAATGCCTTTAAATGAGGTTTTTGACCATTTTGGCAGATCCTCGAGGATGTCTTGTGGGGATTGAACTAGCTTGGCGCCTTGCTGCAGTAGTTGATGGCAGCCCTTATAAAGTGGGCTGTGTATTGATCCAGGAATCGCAAAAATCTCACGACCAAGCTCACAACCTAGCCTGGCTGTAATGAGCGAACCAGAGCGCTCGGCCGCCTCAATCACGAGTATTCCAAGGGATAAGGCCGCAATGATGCGGTTCCTGCGCGGGAAGTTCCAAGCTTTTGGCCCCAGACCTGGAGCTAGCTCAGACACCAAGAGCCCACTGTTGGCGATGGCTTGGGCCAGAACTAAATGCTCTCGTGGATACACAATATCTAGCCCACTACCGCACACCGCTATGGTTCGATGCATTTGATTTTGCCCAAGTGCGCCTCGGTGAGCCGCCCCATCAACACCTCTGGCCAGTCCGGAAATAATGAGAAAGCCCTCGGCAGATAGGGCTTGCGCAAAATAGTAAGCATTCTTGATTCCTTCCGGGCTAGCAGCGCGTGACCCCACAATGGCAATCATGGGTAAATCTAATAGGCGTATATCCCCATATATATAGAGTGAATTGGGCGGATCAGATAAATCCAAGAGACGAGCTGGGTAGTCGGGGGTATTTCGATGAATTTGGATGATGTTTGGATTTTTAGGTGTGCGCATATGGCAATTTTCAGCATGGGGCTACAGAGAACTATCGGGACAGTCTGATTACTCTGTTGGATAATTCCGATATGGCTTTATTAACCGTCCTTTGTTATCCAGATCCACGCCTACATAAGGTTGCCAAACCTGTAGCGATGGTAGATGCGCGCATCAAAAAAATTGTGGCCGATATGGCCGAGACAATGTACGAGGCTCCCGGTGTTGGTTTAGCTGCAACCCAGGTAGACGTTCATGAGCGCATAGTCGTAATTGATATTTCTGACAACCAAGATCAACTCATGGTGTTTATTAATCCAGAGTTAGTTTGGGCAAGCACAGAAAAAAAATCTTGGCGCGAGGGCTGCCTCTCTGTGCCTGAATATTATGATGAAGTAGATCGCCCAGCAGTCGTCCGAGTTAAGGCGCTAGATATCAACGGCGAAGAATTTGAAGTCGAGGCAGACGGCTTGTTAGCAGTTTGTTTGCAGCATGAGATGGATCACTTGCAAGGCAAGGTATTTGTTGAGTACCTCTCGATGTTGAAGCGCAATCGTATTTCTCTCAAGATGAAAAAGCGCGCAAAAGAATTAGTAGGCGAGCGCTAAGCGCCCAATGAAAATTGTTTTTGCTGGCACTCCGGAGTTTGCTGCACAAGCAATGCGTGCAATAGAAAAATCTGGCCATCAAATTGTGCTAGCGCTAACGCAGCCAGATCGTCGTGCAGGTCGCGGCATGCATCTTCAAGCGAGCCCTGTAAAAGTATTTGCACAAGAGAAAAATATTCCGGTGTTACAGCCCGAAACGCTCAAGCAGAATCATGCAGACTTGCAGAAAAGAACGACAGCTCAAGAGGCGTTTCAATATTTATTCGACATTGATTTTGATGCAATGGTAGTTGTTGCTTACGGACTAATTCTTCCTCAAGTCATTCTTGATCTTGCTTCTCAGAATGGGAGGCATGGTTGCTTTAATATTCATGCCTCTCTGCTACCAAGGTGGCGTGGTGCAGCACCAATACAGCGCGCCATTGAGAGCGGTGATGCCCTCACGGGTGTGAGCATCATGCAAATGGATGCGGGCCTCGATACTGGCGATACCGTTCTTGTGGGCGATCTAAAAATCACACCTCAAGAAACTAGCGCATCACTACATGACCGTTTAGCGGCCTTGGGTGCCGAGTTGATGGTTAATGCTCTGAATGACTTAAGCGAAGGCATCGCAATCTCAAGAACTCCGCAGCCTATAGAGGGAGTTACTTATGCAGAAAAAATATTAAAGAGTGAAGCTGAAATTGACTGGCATTTAAGCGCTATAGAAATCGATCGACGTATTCGAGCATTCAATCCATTTCCTGGATCCACCAGCAGTTTGAATGGTGAGCAAATGAAATTTTGGAACTCTTGTTTGCCTAGTAAGGCGGAAATATACCAAGATGCCACTCCAGGACAGATCTCGGGCTTTAGTGAAGATGGTGTGTATGTTCAGTGCGGCGATGGCGTGATTGAAATCTTAGAGATGCAAAAGCCTGGCGGAAAAAAAAATAGCGCGAGTACTTGTTTGCAGGGCTATCGTACGCAGGAAAAAATAATGCAGTTCAAGAAAGAGTAATTTGACCGATCAAAAAACACCACGCAGTCTTCCGCTATCAGAGGCAATCACTATTTCTGCGCAAGCAATTGGTGAAGTGATGGTGGGTCGATCGCTTACCGAAGTGTTGGATCAGCTCGAGGCCCATGAGCGGCCGATTGTTCAAAGTCTCACATTTGATGCCTTACGCAAGTGGGTGAGATCACATGAGTTCATTCAGCAATTTATTCCAAAGACGCCCCCACCAGAGGTGGAGCACTTATTAAGTGTTGCGATTGCTTTATTTTTGCAAAGTGGGTCTGATGGCAAGGGTTATGCAGCGCATACGATCGTTGATCAAGCTGTAAAAGCTTGTAGTGAATATGAGCCAACGATGTATGCCAAGGGTCTGGTGAATGCAGTACTTCGCAAGGTGAGCCTCGCGGTGCAGGCTGAGAATGATAAGCCTTACCCACCAGACCCCATTCCCATGTTTTTCCCGCCCTGGTGGCGAGCTAGCTTGAAGAGAAACTATTCAAAAGCCTGGCAAGCCATGCTGATTCAGCAGGCTCAACGAGCCCCCTTGGTTTTGCGGGTAAATGCTCAACAACATACGCGCAAGGGATATCAAGAGATATTGCATGAGGCTGGTATCGCAGCCGAACCAATTGATAGTGTTGCTGGAGTCATATTAGATTCTGCTTTGTTATTACATGAGGCGGTACCAGTTTCAGACTTACCGGGCTTTTATAGTGGCGCGGTCTCTGTTCAAGATGCGGGCGCACAAATTGCGGCTGTATTGCTGGATCCTAAACCGGGTGAGCATATATTGGATGCCTGTGCTGCACCTGGTGGAAAAACTGCCCACTTACTAGAGTTGGCACAATGCGATATGACTGCTTTGGAGTTGGACGGTGAGCGCCTCGGAAAAATCGGCGGTAACTTAGACCGCTTGCGCCTGCAGTCTGATGCCGTTCGCGTGGTGCGTGGCGATGCCTCAAAGGTAGCATGGTGGGATGGCAAGTTATTTGACAAAATTCTTTTGGACGCGCCTTGCTCTGCCTCGGGCATTGTTGCAAGGCACCCGGATATTCCGTTTTTGCGGCGTGAGGCTGATATTAAGGCCTTGCAACTGAGGCAGCGCGCTATTTTGGAGCAAGCCTGGAAGATCCTGAAGATCGGCGGCACACTTTTATATGTAACTTGCTCTGTCTTCCCAGAGGAGGGTGAGGAGCAGGCGACGTGGTTTGCTGCAGAGCATGCTGATGCATTACGATTAGGCGCACCTGGGCAAATTTTGCCTGCTGAGCTAAATGACGGTTTTTACTATGCTTTGTTTAAGAAAAATGGGCCATGAGCCAAGGCATTAAACAATTCACCCTTTGTGTTTTGATGGCTCTGAGCCTATTTTCTGTCGCGGCAAGTGCAGAGGGAATTAAGCTTAAAACCGCCGATCTGGAGCGGGTGGATAACGATTGGCTTCTGAATGCCACATTTAAGATTGAGCTAACCCCGGGCTTAGAAGATGCTGTTCAAAAAGGCATTGTTTTGTATTTCCAAACTGAGTTTGATTTAACGCGGTCGCGTTGGTATTGGTTTGATGAAAGGCCTGCGCTTGCTCAGCGATCAATACGCCTCTCTTATCAGCCAATGACTCAGCAATACCGCATTGCTTCCGAAGGCTTTACCTTTTCCGCGAACACGATATTTGAGGCTTTGCAAGCCGTGGGAAGTATTGGGGGTTGGCGTGTAATTGATGGCAGTCAAATTGATTCGAGTAAGTCTTACACTGCAGCGTTAAGAATGAGCTTAGACTTAAGTAAGCTGCCCAAGCCATTTCAGGTAAATGCGCTCAACAATCGCGATTGGAATATCTCAAGCGACTGGGTGCGCTTTCCGTTTTCACCAAATGGCCCTAACTTGATTAAACGATGAAGATATCTTTAGACTTCATTGGGTCAAATGCGTTTGAGAAAGATGCCTGGAAAAGGCGTGCGTTGCCCATGGCCATGGTGTTGATTGGCGCCTTTGCGCTTTTATTGTTGGCACTTTTATCAATTGCAACGTCCAATACCGAGTTTTTCGATAATTACTTTATTTGGCTTTATGCAGCCAATGTGGTGGTTGGAATCTGTCTGACATTGGTCATTTTGACCCTGGTGATTGTGATTGCGATTCGTTGGCGTAAGGGTCGCTTTGGAACCCGCTTAGTCGCAAAGTTGGCAATGATTTTTGCATTAGTTGGTGTTGTCCCGGGATTAATTTTGTATGGAGTTTCTCTTCAGTTCGTATCCCGCAGTATTGAAACCTGGTTCGATGTTCAAGTAGAGTCCGCACTGGATGCCGGCCTTGAATTAGGGCGCGTTACCTTACGGGTTGCCCAAGAAGAAATTCTGGCCGAGGGAAACTATATTGCCGAGCAAATCGTCGCAGTTCCCTCAGGCACTAGCTCAGAGCAGGTTGCAGCTATAGTGATGAGGGCTCGCAACCAATTTGGTATTCAAGAGGTAAGCCTATTTAACATTGGGCGTAGTCTAATATTGACAAGCGAGTCACGGCCTAATAAATATTTTCCTGCACCCGGCTCCGAGGTGATTGCAGATGCTTTTAAAAAGAAGGGCGCCACTTTTATAGATCAAATTGAAGTGGATGGTGGCCAGCGCGGTTATCGAGTTAGGGCGATTGTGCCGATTATTCGTAAAAAACAGGCCTCTGGCAAAGATATAGAAGATAAATATTTTTTGCAGTTAGTGCGATTCATTCCTGGGCCGTTAGCTAAGAATATTGTTGCGGTTGAGTCAGCCTATAGCGACTATCAAGAGAAGTCATTGGGCCGGACCGGTTTGCGAAAAATGTTTGTGGGTACCTTGACCTTAACCCTGTTCTTTGCCTTATTTGTTGCTGTTACTTTGGCCTTAATTCTGGGTCGTCAGCTGGCTCGGCCCCTACTGATGCTTTTAAAAGGAACGCAGGCTGTGGCTCAGGGCGATTTATCACCCAAGCCCGAGTTAGATACGGGTGACGAGCTAGGAATGTTGACGCGCCAATTTAATGTGATGACCCGTCAGCTTGCCGACACCAGAACTTCCCTACAAGAGTCTAAATCATTTTTGGAAACAGTATTGGGTAACTTAACTGCCGGCGTTTGCATCTTCGATAAGAATTTCAATATGGTTTCTAGTAATGCTGGAGCTGATCGTATCTTTGGACAAGATTTAACACAAATGGATGGGCGCCCATTGAGTGATAGCCCCAGCCTTATCGAGTTTGATCAAGCCATTAAAGAGGGCTTTGCCACCATGAAGCTGGCTGTCGGCGTAGAGGGTGATCAAACAGCAAAAGATAAAGATACATCAGCGCCAGTATGGCAAAAGCAGATTCAGCTTCATAGTACGAACGAGTTTGAAAACGAACTTGGCGTTACTTTGTTTATTCGTGGCACTGAATTGACCCCAGATCTGCGTATGGTGGTGTTTGATGACATCACTGACGTAGTGAGTGCACAGCGCTCGATTGCTTGGAGTGAGGTGGCTAGACGTTTAGCCCATGAGATTAAGAATCCATTAACCCCAATACAGCTCTCAGCAGAGAGGTTGCAGCATAAGTTGGCCGGCAAGTTGAGCCCTGAGCAGGAGGAGATGATGAATCGCAGTACGGAAACCATCATTGGGCAGGTACAGGCCATGAAACAAATGGTGAATGACTTCAGGGACTTTGCCAAGACGCCGAGTCCGCAACTGAAGCCTGTTTCGATCAATACTTTGACACAAGAGATTCTGGGTTTGTATGAAGGAAGCCCCATAAAGACCCAGCTGGACCCACGCACCCCAAATATTATGGGCGACCCAACGCAACTCAGACAAATTATTCATAATCTTTTGCAAAATGCCCAAGATGCTACTCTTGAGGGCGCTCATCAATCTGAGCCGGTTGAAGTAAAAACAGAATTAGTGCCTTATGGCGAATTGAATGGTGTGCCACAAAATGCAGTGCGTTTAACAATAAGTGATAGCGGCTCAGGTTTTCCAGCTAAGATATTGGCAAGAGCCTTTGAGCCCTATGTAACAACGAAGAGTAAGGGCACTGGATTGGGATTGGCGGTAGTGAAGAAAATAGTAGATGATCACGGAGCCAAAATCGAAATCCGGAACCGCATGCAGGCGGATGAGGTAATCGGTGCAAAAGTATCAATATTGTTTATGAATCTGGCAAAAGAGGCAGCATAAGAATGGCAAGTATTCTGGTAGTCGACGATGAGATGGGGATTCGTGAGCTTCTCAATGAGATTCTGACGGATGAGGGCCACACCGTGTATGCGGCTGAGAGCGCTATGCAGGCTCGTAAAATTCGTGAACAAATGCGCCCAGACCTTGTCTTGCTTGATATTTGGATGCCAGATGTCGATGGAATTAGTTTATTGAAAGAGTGGTCTAAGACTGGGCAGCTCACTATGCCTGTAGTGATGATGTCAGGGCATGCCACGATTGATACAGCTGTTGAAGCCACTCGTATAGGCGCACTCAATTTCCTAGAAAAGCCAATTGCACTCCAAAAGTTACTTAAGACGGTGAGCAAGGCCTTAGAAAGCTCGCCTAAGTATGTTGAGTCCGCCGAAGAAAAAGTGTCAGTGGCGCTTTCATCAAGCCAAAGTACAAAAGCAGTGGTCAGCGAACAGGCCTCTCAAGTTCAGAGTGGTGAGTACATCAGCGGGATTGCAAAAACCTATTTTGATTTGCCGCTTCGCGAAGCCAGGGACTTATTCGAAAAAGCGTACTTCGAGCATCAAATGATCATCATGGGTGGCAGCATGACCAAAATTTCTGAATACACTGGCCTAGAGCGTACCCACCTATATCGCAAGCTAAAAGCTTTGGGAATCGACACCTCGCGCAATAAAACTGAACAATAAGGCGCTTTACCCATCATTGCCGCGAATGATCTAGAGGCTGTTGATACAGCACACGGCATCAGCGTTGCGACGGATAATAGCGCCCATATCATTTCGGAATTATTCCCATGGAAATAAAGGTTAATTTTCTCGATAAGCTACGCCTTGAAGCCAAGTTCGATGACTTTACGGTAATTGCTGATCAGCCCATCCGTTACAAAGGTGACGGTTCAGCCCCGGGGCCTTTTGATTATTTCTTAGCTTCGTCAGCCTTGTGTGCCGCTTATTTTGTAAAGCTGTATTGCGATACGCGCAATATCTCAACTGAGCACATTCGTCTTTCTCAAAATAATATTGTCGACCCAGAAAATCGTTACCAACAGATTTTCAAAATTCAGGTTGAACTGCCAGAAGATATTTCTGCCAACGATCGTCAGGGCATTGTGCGCTCCATCGAGCGCTGCACCGTGAAGAAGGTAGTGCAAGCAGGCCCAGAGTTTGTCATTGAAGTAGTTAAAAACCTAGGTGCAGATGCGCAAACTTTATTGGCTTTAAAGCCAGATCCAAACTTGAGCACTTATATTGCCGGCAAGGATTTACCGCTAGAACAAACTATTGCCAATATGTCTGGCGTGTTGGCCAATCTGGGAATGAAGATTGAAATCGCCTCATGGCGCAATTTAATTCCGAATGTATGGTCTTTGCATATTCGCGATGCTCACTCACCAATGTGCTTTACCAATGGCAAAGGCTCTACAAAAGAAAGCGCCCTTGCTTCAGCCTTGGGCGAGTACATCGAGCGACTGAGTAACAACCATTTCTATGCAGGTGCATTCTGGGGCGAAGAGATTGCTAATAGTGCTTTTGTGCACTACCCGAATGAGCGCTGGTTTAAGCAGGGCCCTAAAGATGCCTTACCCAAAGAAATACTGGATGAGTATTGCCTCGGAATTTTTAACGCTGATGGCGAGTTACGTGGCTCACATTTAATTGATACCAATTCTGGTAATGGCGAGCGCGGGATTTGTTCCTTGCCTTATATACGCCAGTCAGATGGTGAGACTGTGTATTTTCCATCGAACCTGATTGAAAACCTCTATGTCAGTAATGGTATGAGCGCTGGCAATACGCTGGCTGAAGCCCAAGTGCAGTGCTTATCTGAGATATTTGAGCGAGCAGTTAAACGTGAAATCCTTGAGCGTGAGATTTCCTTGCCGGATGTTCCGCAGGAGGTGCTTGCAAAGTACCCCGGTATCTTGGCAGGCATTCAGGGCCTTGAGGAGCAGGGCTTTCCAGTATTGGTAAAGGACGCTTCACTGGGTGGCGTATATCCAGTCATGTGCGTTACCTTGATGAACCCAAGAACAGGTGGCGTATTTGCTTCGTTCGGCGCACATCCCAGTTTAGAGGTGGCATTGGAGCGGAGTTTGACTGAGCTACTTCAGGGGCGTAGCCTAGAGGGCCTCAATGATTTGCCCCCGCCTACTTTTATAAGTGAAGCAGTTGCTGAGCCAAATAATTTTGTTGAGCATTTTATTGATTCAAGCGGCATCGTCTCTTGGCGTTTCTTTAGTAAAAGATCAGACTATGAGTTTGTTGAATGGGACTTCTCCGGCAAAGGTGAAAACTCGAATGAAGAAGAGGCAGAAACCTTGTTCGGCATTCTTAAATCTATTGGCAAAGAAGCTTACCTTGCGGTGTATGACCAGCTAGGGGCAATAGCATGTCGAATCTTAGTGCCAGGCTACTCCGAGGTTTACCCAATTGAAGATTTAGTTTGGAACAACACGAATAAAGCATTGCTATTCCGCGCCGATATTTTAAATATATCGAATTTAGATGACGAAAGTCTAAGCTCACTACTTGAGCGTTTAGAAAATAATGAGCTAGATGAGCACGGTGACATCGCCACGCTAATCGGTATCGAGTTTGATGAAAATACACCCTCGGGTCAGCTCACAGTGTTGGAGTTAAAGCTACTTATTCATCTTGCTTTGAGGCAAATTGATGAGGCTCATGAGCTCGTTGGCGCTTTCCTTCAGTACAACGACAATACAGTCGAGCGTAAATTGTTTTATCAGGCTTTAAATGCAGTATTAGAGATAGCGCTAGATGATGACTTAGAGCTTGATAATTACATAGTCAATTTACGAAGAATGTTTGGTAACGAGAGAATGGATGCTGTAGTGGGGTCCGTAGATGGAACTACCCGCTTCTATGGCTTGACCCCTACAAGCATGAAGCTGGAGGGCCTTGATAGGCATCACCGCTTGATCGACAGCTATAGAAAAATACATGCCGCTAGAGCTAAGTTGACAGTCACTACCAGCTAGGCCTTGAAGCAAGAGCTCCAGGCCGCGTAATATTAGTACTTATCCAAGACTTAAGTGGAATTAGCCCGATTTTCCGGCGGGAACACACTTTCATTTATAATTCCAACTCTTGGCCTGGTAGCTCAGTCGGTAGAGCAGAGGATTGAAAATCCTTGTGTCGGTGGTTCGATTCCGCCCCGGGCCACCAAGAATTCTCAAAACATTAGAGTTGGTCCATAGAATCTCTAGTG
>Ga0114968_10002706_pt1 | contig 13439 bp, 9 predicted proteins | sample M_130807_EF_Meta_FD_87020 | JGI IMG/M metagenome (GOLD analysis project Ga0114968, IMG submission 87020) | Freshwater microbial communities from Lake Montjoie, Canada to study carbon cycling - M_130807_EF_MetaG | ecosystem: Environmental > Aquatic > Freshwater > Lake | place: Lake Montjoie... | reverse complement strand
GTTTGTTGAGGCCGAAGCGGGTAGCGGCTTGTCGTTCAGTGGGCGTTACCCACAGGACTACTTTGTCACGGAGGTGCCGAAGCAACTGCCGGTGTGGCATTTGGTCGGTGGCGTCGATGCGCTGGAAAAACAAGACCTCACCGGCAACGAGCCGAATGATAGCTATCCGATCTTGCTCGATGAATGGGTGAAGCGCGATGGCTTGACCTGCCTCAAGATCAAATTGCGCGGCACTGATGCCCCATGGGACTTCGAGCGCATGGTGCGCGTGGGCCGCATCGGCTTTGCCAATGGCGTGCGCTGGCTCAGTGCGGACTTCAACTGCACGGTCAAAGACCCAGCCTACGTGAACGAGATCATGGACAAGCTGCTGCGTGACGAGCCGGAGATCTATGCGCGCACGTTGTATGTGGAGCAGCCCTTCCCGTATGACTTGGAGGCGAATCAGATCGACGTGCGCAGTGTGTCGGCGCGTAAGCCACTGTTCCTCGACGAGAGCGCTCACGATTGGGAGTTCGTTCGGCTCGGTCGGCGTCTCGGCTGGAGCGGCGTCGCGCTGAAGACGTGCAAAACGCAGACCGGCGCGCTGCTCAGCCTCTGCTGGGCCAAGGAGCATGGGATGCCGCTGATGGTGCAGGATTTAACCAATCCTATGCTGGCAATGGTTCCGCATGTGAAGCTCGCCGCGCACGCAGGCACGATCCAGGGCGTGGAGTGCAATGCGATGCAGTTCTACCCCGATGCCTCGAAGCCTGAAGAAGCCGTGCACCCTGGCTTGTATCAGCGCCGAGGTGGCATCGTGGACTTCAGCACCCTGAGCGGTCCCGGCTTTGGCTATCGGGTGGATGAGATTCAGCGGGAGCTGCCAGCGGCCGCGCTCGCTTAATCGGCGACTAGATTCACCTCGCCGACCTCTTCCTTTTCCTCCGGCAACATCAGTGCCACTAAGGCGGCGGGGATGAACAGCCAGCCTGCATAGAGCAAGGCCTGGCGGTAGTCACCGACGGGCACGAACAGCTTGAAAAACACCGTGCCGAAGGCGGCGAAGATGCGGCCGATGTTGTAGCAAAAGCCAGCGCCCGTGGTGCGAATCAGCGTGGGGAAGAGCGGTGGCAGACACATCGTGAACAGGCCGAACACGCCCTGGCACAGGCCGATCAGTGCATACCACCACAGCATGGTGTCGTGATCCCACTCGCGGCTGAAGGCGCCGAACATGGCCAGTCCATAGGCCGCGAGCATGGTCACCACGGCCCAGCGATAGCCCCAGACCTTGGCCAGGGCACCGGCGACGAAGTTGCCAAGGATCGAGCCAACCATGATCCACATGAGCGCCACGACCACGGCGTAGGTTTGGTCGGGACCGCTGAGTGATCTGACCTCGGGCATGGAGCGAATCAGCGACTGCTGCCAGAACATGAAGGCCCAGTGCGCGGTCAGCGATACGGCGCAGATGATCATCACACGCCACGTGGTTCCTGAGACACCTTTGGCGAACAACGCGCTGATGCCCGGCGGCTTCACCTTGCTGCGCGCCTGCTCCCATTCCTCGGTCTCGGGCACGGCCTTGCGAATCCAGAGCGTGAGCAGGGCGGGCAGAATGCCGACCAGGAAGATCAGGCGATGGCTTTCGTCATGACGCAGCAGCCAGCCCGCCAGGCAGGCCAACAGCACGCCCAAGTTGACGGCGGTTTGCAGTGTCGCCGCAATCCAGGGCCGCCACTTCTTTGGCCAGGTCTCGGAGAGCACGGAAGCGCCCACGGCCCATTCGCCACCGATGCCGAGCGCCGACAAGAAGCGACAGATGAGCAAGTGCCACCAGTCCGTGCAGAGCGCGGACAAGCCAGTGAAGCCGGCATAGAAAATGATCGTCAGCACCAGCGCGCGGCTGCGGCCCATCTTGTCGCCAATGCGCCCGAACACCGCGCCGCCTAGCGCCCAGCCAATGAGGAAGGCGGCCTGGATGATCGAGGCCTTGGTGTCCACATCCTTGGGATCAGCTGCGACACCATTGGCTTGCAGCAGCAGCGCCGCGACGAAGGGCGTGGCCACCAGCGTGTAAATGTGCATGTCCAGCCCGTCGAAGAGCCAGCCCAGCCACGCGGCGAGGCCTGACTTTTTTTGATGCGAGGACAGGTCGCTGAGGCGCTGGATTTCCTTGGGAGCAGTCATGGGCGAGCAGAGTGAAGGAATCTGCCGCCAAGTGCAAGACCGGGCGCAAAGTTATGCCGCTAAGAGCTGGCTGGCTGGCGCGTTAGGAAAGGCTCACCATGATGAACACCAAACTGACCCTCACCGTCGCGGCGCTTGTTGCCAGCCTCTCCTTTGCCTCTGCGGCAGAAACTACCGTCACACTCAGCGGCGTGCACAACTGCTGCAACGGCTGCGCCAAGGGCATCACCGAAGCGGCTGGCAAAGTGAAGGATGTGGAAGTCAAAGCCGCCGGTCGCAATGTGATGCTGACGGGCAAGAGCAAGTCCGCGCTGAAGAAGGCGGTCGAGGCCATTCTGGATGCGGGCTACTTCGGCACGGTGGGTGGCAGCGACGCTGAAAAGTCCCCTGGTGGCAGTGCCTCCACGGCCCTGGCGCCCAAGCCGAAGATGACCAAGTCCGCCACGGTCAGCGGCCTGCATCTGTGCTGCCAGAAGTGCGCGGACGCCGTGAACACAGCGGCCAAGAGCGTGGCTGGCGTGACCGAAACGGATGCTGTCGGCAAGGCCAAGAGCTTCACCGTGAAGGGTGACTTCGATCAGAACGCGCTGGCCGTCGCGCTGCAAGGCGCGGGCTTCAACGGCAAGATCCGCTAAGTTCCACGACCAATGCGGGCAAGAGTGCCCGCGCTCCTTTTTAAAACCTCTGCCTGCACTGCGGGCAGAGGTTTTTTGTGTGCTAGCTGAAGAATTTTTTCGCCTTGGCGAAGAAGCTCTCGTGCAGCGGCGAATTGTTCTCGCCCAGCGCCTTGGCGAACTCGACGAGCTTCTCGCGTTGCTCGCTGGTGAGCTTGTTGGGCACGGCGATTTGCACATGCGCATACAAGTCGCCGAACTGCTCGCGGCCTAGCACCTTGATGCCCTTGCCGCGCAGGCGGAAAGTCGTGCCGTTCTGCGTGCCCTGCGGGACCTTGACGGTGGCCTTGCCCGTCAGCGTGGGGACTTCCAGCTCACCGCCCAGCGCAGCGGTTGCGTAAGACAGTGGCATCTCGCAATGCAGATCGTGGCCCTCGCGTTCGAAGACATCGTGGGGGCGCAGATGGATCAGCACGTAGAGATCGCCGGCCGGGCCGCCCTTGGTGCCCAGGTCGCCGTTGCCGGTGCTGCGCAGCTGGGTGCCTTCCTCGATGCCCGCCGGAATTTTCAGGCGGATGCGGGCGCGGTCCTTCTGGCGTCCGGCACCATGGCAGGTTTTGCACGGATCGCTGATGGTTTCGCCGGAGCCCTCGCAGTCCGGGCAGGTCTGCTGGATCTGGAAGAACCCGCGTGAGCTGATGACCTGGCCCACGCCGCCGCAGGTGCGGCAGGTCTTCTTGCCCGAGCCGCTGTTGGAGCCGCTGCCATTGCAGGGCTTGCAGGGGATGAGGCGTTCGATTTCGACTTCTTTCTCCGTGCCGTTCGCGGCCTCTTCCAAGGTGATCTCCAGGGGCACGCGCAGATCGCTGCCGCGCTGTGGGCCGCTGGAGGAGCGGCGGCGGCCGCCGCCGCCCGCGCCACCGAAGAACTGGTCAAAGATGCCGCCACCCCCGCCGCCGCCTTGGCCGCCGAACACTTCGCGGAAGATGTCGAACGGATCATGGAAACCGCCGCCGCCCCCACCGCCACCGGGCATTCCGCCGCTGAAGGCCTGATGCCCATAGCGGTCATACGCGGCGCGCTTCTCCTCGTCGCTGAGGATGTCGTAGGCCTCGCCGATCTCCTTGAATTTCTCCTCGGCGGCTTTGTCGCCGGGGTTCTTGTCGGGATGGAACTGCACCGCCAGCTTGCGGTAGGCCTTCTTCATCTCGTCAGCGGTGGCGGTTTTGCTGACGCCGAGGACTTCGTAATAGTCGCGTTTGGCCATGGGGAAGTGGGGGGAGTTGAGAGTCTAAAGCTGAGTATTGAGAGTCAGAAACGGGGATGGGGAGAGTCGGCGTGCGTTGAGAAGCTTCGAGCGTGCCTGCTCTGGCTCTATGCTCTAAGCCCTTAGCTCTCGGCCTGCTTCTCCGGGCCGCTGGAGACAACGACGCTGGAGGCGCGCAGGAGGCGATCCTTCAGCTTGTAGCCGCGGCGCAGCACGCGCAGGATCGTGCCTTCGGCCACGTCGGCGCTGGCCTCCTGGGACATGGCTTCGTGCAGATTCGGGTCAAAGGGCTTGCCCAGGGACTCGATCTCTTGCACGCCCATGTCACGGAGGAAGTCCTCGATCTGCTTGTGCACCATGCTCATGCCCATGAAGACGATGGACTTCTCCGACTCAGCGCGCGCGGCGTCCAGGCCCATGGCGAAGTTGTCCATGATCGGGATCAGGCTGCGCAGCAGGTCGGCGTTGGCGAAGGCGCGAGTCTCTTGCTGCTCGCGGGCCACGCGTTTGCGGAAGTTGTCCAGCTCGGCCTGGCTGCGGTAGGCCAGATCGCGCCAGCGCTCCATCTCGGCCTGAAGCTCGGCCATGGGATCCGCCGGGGCTTGGGGTTCGGTGGAGGCCTCGGCAGCAGCGGCTGCGTCATCGGTCACAGCGGGGTTAGGAATGTCGTCCGTGGCGTTGGGTTCCATGAGTAAGCGGGGGGGTTGGAAAGGAAAGGGGTGCGCACTATGCACACGGGCGCAAGGGATTCAAATGCTGCGGCAAATTCCGCCCGCTTCCCCACGCTCACGCCTTCTGCAGCGCGATCAGCGTTACGTCATCATTGGAGGCCTTGCCGCCGACGAACTCATTCAATGCCTCCATCAGCTGGTCCACCACGGCTTTCGCTCCCTGCGGGGCGACCTTGGCGAGCAGCGACCGGATGCGCTCCACACCGAACTCCGCGCCCTCAGCGTCCAGTGCCTCATCCACGCCGTCGGTGTAGAGCAGCATCAGGTCGCCAGACTCCAAGGTGATCGTGGTGTCCTTGGTCACGCGCTCGAAGGTATCGCCGTCGTCGATGCCCACGCCCATGCCGCCGCTTTCGACCTTCTCCACGTTGCCAGTGGCGCGGCGCCAGATGAGCGGATGCGGGTGCCCGGCGCGGGCGAGGGTGATGTGCGGGCTGCCCTGCTCGAACACCAAGTAGATCATGCTGATGAAGGTGTCGCCCCGGATGTCCTCGCACACCTGGCGGTTCACGGCACCCAGCACCGTGGCGGGAGTGAGCTTGCCCAGGGCGTGGGCTTGCAGCGCCGCGCGGGTGGTGGCGGCGATGAGAGCGGCCGGGAAGCCTTTGCCCGACACGTCGGCAATCACGGCTCCGAAGTGCCGGTCGTCCACCCGCACGTAGTCGTAGAAATCGCCGCTGAGGATGCGCGCCGGGCGGTTGCGGCCGGCGATGGTGTAGCCGTCCAGCCGGGGCTCGCTGGTGGGCAGCAGGATGCGCTGCACTTCCCCGGCGTTGTGCAATTCAGCTTCCAGCTGACGTTTGGCCTGCATTTCCTGATGCGCGCGGGCGCTGGCCAGAGCGAACGCTGATTGCTCGACCAGCGAATTGAACACCTCGAAATCGTTCTGGCTGAACTGCTGGCTGGTGCTGTCGGCGGTGACGGCCAGCACGCCCAGGCGGCGGTCGCCGGAGCTCAGCGGCCCGGCCATGACCGTGACGTTTTGTTGATGCGTGTTGGACGGTTGCTTCATACTGGCATGGCCGGCCAGGTCGTCCACATGCTCCGACTTCTGGCGGGTGAAGACGCCGCCGAGCATGCCATTTTCCATGCCGATGGCCTGCCAGCGCAGCGTGCTGAGCAGGGAGGAAGGGTTCGCCTCGGCCTGCGTCAGCACCTTCTCGGTCAGATGAATCAGGGGCGCGCACTGGTCGGAGCAGAAGCGCGGCACCAGCATCTTGCGCGTTTCGTCATAGGCATAGAAGGCACCGCCCTTGCTGCTGGTCACCTTCATCGCGCCTTCAACAATCAGGCGGTGCAGCGTGCTCTCGCGGTTGTCCGCCGAGATGGCCACGCCGAGCGCCTGCAAAAAGCTGAACAGACGGCGCTCCTCGGACACGATGGCGTCCTGCTCGAGCTTCAAGGCCTCGATGTTGCGACGACGGCGCGTTGCCAACCGCCCGGCTTTGTAGAAGCCGTAGCCGGCTGTCAAGGCCACCAGGAGAAGGAACACGATCAAAGCCGTCATCGCTGGGGCTTCCGTTATGGCGTGAAGAAAAGCTTTGTCAAACCATCACCGTGACTTGTCCAAATGTGCAGCAACTTCATCACACTTGGCTGGTTGTAAGCCCCTTCATGAAGACCGCTCTCACTTTCGCCGCCGTCCTTAGTTTTGCTTTTCAAGCCAATGCCGACTGGCCCCGCCTGCGCGGCGCGAAAGGCGACGGCATCGGCGAGGGCAAGGTGCCCATGACCTGGAGTGCGGGCGAGCATATCGCGTGGAAGGCCAACCTGCCCGGCCCAGGGTCATCGAGCCCCATCATCGTCGGTGATCGCGTGTTCCTCACCTGCTGGTCCGGCTATGGCGATGGTAGCAACGGCACCATCGACAAGCTGAAGCGCCACCTGCTCTGCCTGAACAAGGCCGATGGCAAGATCTTGTGGGACAAGACCGTGCCCGCCGTGCAACCGGAGGATGAATACACCGGATTCATCACCGAGCATGGCTACGCGAGCAACACACCCGCGAGCGACGGCAAAAGCGTGTTCGTCTTCTTCGGCAAGAGCGGCGCGCTGGCCTTCGACTTCGACGGCAAGCAGCTCTGGCAGACCTCGCTCGGCACCAACTCGAACAGCCGCCGTTGGGGCAGTGCGGCGAGTCCGATCGTTTACAAAGACACGGTCATTGTCACCGCGCTGGATGAAGGCGGTGCGGTCGTTGCGCTCGATAAGAAGACGGGCAAGCAAGTCTGGAAGGCCCCGGCTGAGGGCTTGGAGCTGGTTTACAGCACGCCCGTGCTCGCGGGTGAGGATCTGCTGCTGCCGGTGGCGAATGAACTGTGGGGCTTCAACCCCGACACCGGCAAGCTGCGTTGGTATGCCACGCATGAACTCCCCGGCAATGTCTCCCCAGGCGTCGCGGTTGGCCCCGATGCCGTGTATGTCACTGGTGGCTTCCCCACGCGCGGCACCGTCGCCATTAAGCCCGGTGGCAGCGGCGACATCACCCAGAACATTCAATGGCGGGCCACCAACGCCAGTTACGTGCCCAGCCCGATCCTGCATGAAGGCCATCTATATGTGATCGACGACCAGGGCTTTGCCTTGTGCATCAATGCCAAAACGGGCGACGAGGTGTATCGTGAGCGCGTGATGGACAGCGGCGGCGGTGGTGGCAATCGTCGTGGTGGTGGCAAGCCCTTCTATGCCTCGCCCGTGCTGGTCGATGGCAAGCTCTACTGCCCCAGCCGCAAGAACGGCACCTTCGTCCTCTCCGCCAAGCCGGTTTATGAGAAGCTCGCTGTGAACATCCTGTCTGACGACGATAGCCAATTCAACGCGACGCCTGCGGTGGATGGCAACCGGTTCTACCTGCGCAGCGAGAAGGCGCTGTATTGCATTGGGGAGTAGCTTCGACTTCAAGTCGAAGCTACGTCCGGCGGCACTAGCCTCAATGCTCGCCTTCCTTCGGCTCTGGCAGCATCCAGGCGAGCACGGCACCGACCAGGGCGTAAGCACCGGCCACCGCCGCACCGACCATGGCGATCTTCGCCGGGTTTGGTGGCACGGATTCTGACAGCGTGATGGTGATCCAGGCGGCGGCGGTGCCGATGATGCGGCCGCCGATGTTGGCGGCGAAGCTCTCACCGGTGCCGCGCAGATGCACGGGGAAGACCAGCGGGATGTAGTTCCCCCAGAAACTGAACTGCGCCACCGTCAAGAGGCCGGCGAGGAAGATGCCCCACTTCACCAAGTCGAGCGATTCCGTGTTCAAGTTCCCTCCGACCCAGTTGAAATACAACGGAATGAATATCAGCGCAGGAAAGATGAACAGGCTGAACTGCAAGCGGCGGCTCATGAAGACCAGCACGACCACAGCGAGCAGGCAGCGGCCGACAAGACCACCGGTCTCCTGCATCTTGGTGATGTTCGCGATCACAGCGTCCGAGGCGTTGGCCGCTGCCATCTTCAGTTGGCGTTCGGTTGGCGCGGGTTTGCCTGCGGCGGCCAGGGTGGTCTTCAGCTTCTCCTGCGCCTGCGTGCCTGCGGCCAGCACTTCCTGGTGCCCGCCCTTGGGCGCGCCAAGGATCTGCGGCAGTTGTTGAATGGCTCCAAAGGCAATCCCGTAGCTGGCGGCGAAGCCGAGGGTCGTCAGGATCGTGGTGCGGCGAAGTTCGGGACTGAACAGCGCGGCGATGCTCGGGCGTTGCAGATTGCCGGAGTCCTTTTTCTTCTGCCACTCGGGCGACTCGGGCAGGAAGGGACGAATCATGATCAGCGGCAGAGCGGGCAGCACGCCGGAGATCAAGGTGTAGCGCCAGGCCTCATGCCCGCCGTGAATCGCGGGGAAAAGGCTGGCGTGCTCGGCGGCGTAGCCATTGACCCAGGCGACCATGAAACCGCCGATGGACGAAAAGGCCTGCGTGTAGCCTAGCACTTTCTCGCGTTGCTTCGGATTCGGGAACAGCTCGGCCAGCCAAGCGACCGCAGCCACGAACTCCACGCAGACGCCGATGAAGACGAGGCAGCGCAGGAACAGCAGTTGGTAGAGGTCGGTCGCGTAACCTGCCGCGAAGGCCGACACCGCATACAGCAGGATGCTGAAGGTCAGCACGCGGCGGCGACCGAGCAAGTCCGTCAGGTAGCCGCCGAGCAGGCCGAAGACCCCGCCAGCGATGGCGGGCACGAAGAACAGCATGCGCGCCCATTGCACATAACCGGGCGAACCCGGCGTCAGCAGCGGCACGCCATCCGGTCCCACCCCGCCCAGGGCGGCCAGCGCTGGCTTCACGATCAGCGGCAGCATCAGCAGCTCATAGATGTCGAAGGCAAAGCCAATGCTGGCGATGATGCAGATGAGCCAGTGCGTGCGGGTGAATTTAAGGGGAGCGGACATATGAGGAAGACGGGAAGGAGCGGGCGCAGTGAACGCAGAGAGTGCCGGGATTCAATCACGCTCTTGCGCTTACACCAGCGGCAGCAGCTTGCTGAAGATCAGCACCACGACGATGCCGATGACCGAGTCCGCGCCGGTTTGCAGCGTCCAGGTGCGCAGCGTTTCCTTTTCATTCATGCCGCTGAGGCGGGACACCACCCAGAAGCCGCTGTCATTCATCCAGGAGCAGAACATGGCTCCGAAACCGATGGCGCAGAACAGATAGACCGGGTGACAGCCGAGGCCGCCCGCCGCCAGCATGGGGGCCATGATGGAGGAAGCCGTGAGCATGGCCACGGTGGCCGAGCCCTGGGCCACGCGAATGACTACCGCGACCAGCCAGCCAAGAATCAGAAGGTTGATGTTGTAGCCCTGTGCCAGCGCCTTCACTGCATCGCCCACGCCCGCGCTGCGCAGGGCCAGGCCGAAGGCTCCGCCCGCGCTGGTGATTAGGATGATCATACCGGCAGTCTCCAGCGGTGGTCCGACCAAGTCCTCCAGCTTCTTCAGGCCAAAGCCCCGTTGCTTGGCCAGCACGACGAGTGCAATCACGGCGCCGATGAGCAGGGCGATGTTCTTGTGCCCAATGAAGTCCACCCAGTGCCGCACGGCGGTGAAGCTCTGCTCGCCACCGAACAAGGCGATCATGGAGGTGCCCCAGCCTTGACCTTTCGTCGCACCGGCATGAGCGAGTTCAAAGACGGTCGTCAAGCTGATCAGCAGGATCGGCAGCAGCACGGGGGTGATGCTCCAGAAGAAGGAAGGCAGCTCGCTCTCTGGCTTGTTGCTGATGCCGTGCAGGTTCTCCAGCGAAACAGCCCCCGACCCACGCACCGGCACCACCGTGCGCTTGTTGAGCCAGTGGCTGAACAGGAAGCCCAGCGTGGAGACGATGCCGCCAATGATCATGCCCCAGACCAGGGACTCGCCCACGCTGATCTTGAGATCCTCCACCACTGCCACCGGGCCGGGATGCGGCACGGTCATGCTGTGGGTGATCGTGCCCGCACAGCACACTGCTAGAATGTAGAGCACGTAATCCTTCCCGGTGCGTAGGGCTAGCGTCATGGCCAGCGGGGCCATCAGCATAAACATCGTGTCGAAAAAGATCGGCGCGCTCAGGATGAAGGTGCTCCACAGCAGCGCCCAGCCCGCGCGCTTCTCCCCAAAGAACGCCAGGAAGCGCCGCACCACCTTGTCCGCCCCGCCGCTCTCCATCAGGCACATGCCGATCACCGCCGCGAGCGCGATGCTGATGGCAATGTCGCGCGCGGTGTCGCCCAAGCCCTTGCTCACCATTTCCACCACGCCGACGAGATGCGGCAGCGCCTTCACCTTGCCGTCCTTCTGCACGATGTCCCAGCTCTCCTTGTTCGTCAGCAATCCCGCTAGCAAGGCCGCCAGCACCAGGGCCAGGAAAGCATGAAGCCGCAGCTTGCTGATGCCGATGATGATGAAGGCAACGCTGATGGCGAGGACGACGAAGGGCCAATAAGTGGAAGACATAGCGGCGCGGATGCTGGCGGGTGAGGCGCGGCGAGTCGAGTGGAAAGTCACGGCTCGCAGTTGTTCGTGCGGAGTGTTTAGTCCTTGGATACTCAGCACTAAACACTCTTTACTAACCACTCTATCTTCCCATGCGCTTCCCTGCCCCCATCGCTTCCGTGCTGCGCGAGCGCGCGGTGTGCATCGGCGTGGCTGCCACCGGCCTCGTGCTGGTGCTGGGCAATGCCTTCGGCCTGAGTCTCTGGACGTGTGTGTTTCACGAAGTCACGGGCCTGCCCTGTCCTGGCTGCGGCCTCACGCGTGGCATGACGGCCTTTGCTCGGGGTGATGTGCAGCAGGCGCTGCAATGGCATCCCTTCACGCCCGTGTTTGCCTTTGGCGCGGTGCTCACGGTGGTCGTCACCGTGCTGCCAGCGCCGAAACGCGCAAAGGTGCTCGATGTGATCGCCCGCATCGAAGCCCGCACCGGCATCACCTTCGTGCTGTTGATCGCATTGTTCGTCTTCGGCCTCTGGCGGATGACGCAGGGGCCGGGGGATTTCTAGGCCGCGAGTTGTTTGGCAGCGCAGATGTGAAATGACGAATGCCCAATGACAGAATGACGAAGCTTCAATGATGGTCTTGTCGGCGAGCGAGATTTGTCATTCAATCGTTCGGACTTCTTTTGTCATTGGTCATTCCGTCATTCGTCCTTGCTTAGCTTTGGCGGATTCCGCCCAAAACATGTCTGGCAAATTCCGGCATGGCTCTCGTTCCTTTGCCCTCGCTCCTCATGAAAACGTCTCTGCTCCTAATGCTCGCTCTCGCCGGAATCGCCCACGGGGCGGCCAAGGAAATCGAAGGCGAGCGCGCCCCGGCCAACACGCCCTGCCCGACACCGGAAGAAGCCCGCGCTAAAATGACCGTGCCCGAGGGCTACGAGGTCCGCTGCTTCGCGCATGAGCCGATGGTGCAGAACCCGGTTGCCATGACCTGGGACACACGTGGCCGCCTCTGGGTCGTGGAGCTTTACGAGTATCCCGAAGGCACCCCGCTGCCCGTGGAGAAGCGCCCCTTTGGCCAGCCTGCGAAGGATGACCAGTATCGCCCTGTGCCCGAGGTTTGCCTGCCTTCATTCAGCATCCCGAATCGAGCATCCAGCATCCCGAAAGACCGCATCATCATCCTGGAAGACACCGACAACGACGGCGTTGCCGACAAGCGCACCGTCTTCGTCGAAGGCCTCGACTTGGCCAGCGCCATCATCTGCGGCGACGACGGCATCTACGTGGGCCAGCAGCCGCACCTCCTACACTTCAAGGACAGCAATCACGACGACGTGCCCGACGAGTGGCGCGTGGTGCTCACTGGCTTTGGCCGCGAGGACACGCACGAGCTGGTCAACAGCTTCACCTGGGGCCCCGACGGCTGGCTCTACATGACGCACGGCGTCTTCACCAACAGCAAGGTCCGCCGCCCCGGCCAGCCGGAGAGCGAGGGCTTCAAGTTCGACGCGGGCATCGGCCGCTGCCGCCCCATGAACCGCGAAAAAGCCGCGCCCTGGGAGTTCGAAGTCTTTGCCGACGGCACCAGCAATCCCTGGGGCACTGACTACGACGCGGCGGGGAACTTCTTCGTCAGCGCCTGCGTCATCGACCACTTCTTCCACATGGCCCCCGGCGGCATCTACGTGCGCCAGGGCGGCGCGCCGGAGAACCCGTATGCCTATGAGCTGCTGCCCAGCATTGTGAAGCACAAGCACTTCCGCGCCGCGTATGCGGGCATTCAGATCTACCAGGGCGGCGTGTATCCGCGGGACACCTGGGGTCACGCTTTCATCGGCAACATCCACGACAACGCCATCCACGAGGAAGTGCTCACGCCCGTCGGGGCCAGCTTCAAATGCGAGCCGCGCCGCGACTTCCTCCGTGCCAACGACGGTTGGTTCCGCCCCGTCAGCACCCAGACCGGCCCCGATGGGAATCTGTGGGTCATGGACTGGTGCGACAAGTATCCCTGCTACCAGAACGCCAAGGCGAACCCCGAAGGCGTGGACCGCGCCCGCGGGCGGATTTGGCGGGTGGTGTGGACGGGCATGGGGAGCAAGGACGCCTCGCCCTCGCTCCCCAGTCGTCCCATGAAAGACATGGACCTCGCCAAACTCGACACGCCCGCTCTGGTGGAGCTGCTGGAGCATCCGAATAGCTGGATGCGGCGGAAGGCGAGAAGGGTGCTGAGCGAACAGACCAAGGTCAGTCAAGATGCCTTGCAAGCGCTGACCGAAGCCGCTTATGCGAAGGGCAACATTGAAGCCTTCTGGGCGCTGGAGAACATGCAGCGCAACCCCGACGTGCTGCGTGCTGTGGAGAGCAAAAGCCCAGCCTTCCGTGCTTGGTTCTCGCGTGGTTTAGGCAATCATGGCAGCGAGACGGCGAGCTATGGCGAGCTGTCTCGTCTTGCAGCTGACAGTAGCCCCAGCGTGCGAGCGGCAGTGGCCGTCGCGCTGAAGCAAATTCTCACTGGCAACCTCACCGTTACCCGCCGTGTGGGAAAACCGGGGGACGAAGAATTCAAGACGCTCTCCACCCTTATCACCACAAGCAAGGCCCCAGACGATGCGTTGTTGCCTCTGAATATCTGGATGGCTCTTGAAGCCGCTTTAAATGGAGCCACATCGCCTACCATTGAACTGCTGGCCAAGATTGCACCCGAAGCCCAGCCCCTCTCCCTCACCCTCGCCCACAAATCCATGCGCC
>Ga0114968_10002704_pt1 | contig 13444 bp, 14 predicted proteins | sample M_130807_EF_Meta_FD_87020 | JGI IMG/M metagenome (GOLD analysis project Ga0114968, IMG submission 87020) | Freshwater microbial communities from Lake Montjoie, Canada to study carbon cycling - M_130807_EF_MetaG | ecosystem: Environmental > Aquatic > Freshwater > Lake | place: Lake Montjoie... | reverse complement strand
TCGTGCAGGAGAAGAAATTGTTCGCCGCAGCATGCAAGTAGCAAACGAGGGCTTGCCATCCGAATCGGAGATAGTGCTGTACAAGAACAATTCTGATGGCAAAGGAAATAGCTACGGCTGCCATGAAAATTATCTCATTTCAAGACAAACACCGTTCACTCAGATTGCCCAACAAATCACAACACATTTTGTAAGTCGCCAGATCTTTTGTGGTGCTGGCAAGGTTGGAGCCGAACACCGTGGGCTGACCGGAAAAAACTCAAACCCAAATCTTTTTCAGATCAGTCAACGCGCTGATTTTTTTGAAGAAGAGATTGGTTTGGAGACCACATTGAAAAGACCAATCGTCAACACTCGCGATGAGCCGCATTGTGATCCACTCAAATATCGCCGGCTACACGTAATCGTGGGTGACGCCAATATGAGCGAAGTAGCAACGTTTCTCAAAGTCGGGACAACTGCGATCGTGCTGGCAATGATTGAAGATGATGCTTTCCCTGCTCACCTCGTGATCAAAGATCCCGTACATGCGGTGAGACAGGTGAGTCACGATCCAACTCTGAAGGCTGTTGTTGAAATGGTCGACGGACGACGCTTAACTGCTGTGCAGATTCAAATAGAGATCATTGAGGCTGCGACAGACTATGCAATTCGGTTTGGTCTCGACTCGGTGGATGAACAAATCGGCAGTGACGTGCTCCAACGTTGGCGCGATGTAGTTTTTAGCTTGCAGTCGGATCTTTCAACGGTCGCAAATATTGTTGACTGGGTAGCCAAGAAAAGAATTGTCGAAGGCTTTGCTCAGCGCCACGAATTGCAAGCGACAGATCCGCGACTCAAGGCGATCGATTTGCAATATCACGACATGCGAGTGGAAAAATGCCTTGCGTTGCGTGCGGGGCTTGATGTGTTGTGTTTGCCCCAAGACGTGATGTGGTCGATGGTGCATCCGCCAAGCAGTACCCGGGCGTACTTTCGTGGAACTGTTTTGCAACGTTGGCCCAGCGATGTAGTCGCAGCCAACTGGGATAGCGTGGTGTTCGACATTCCCAATCAGGGTCTGAAGCGAATTCCGATGCCCGAACCATTGCGCGGCACTCGTGAACTTGTCGGGGATTTGTTGAAAAGTTCTCAGAATCCAGCAGATCTCATTGCCAAATTAGGAGACGGGTTTTAACTTCCATTGGGCTGGCAGTTTGATGTGTTTTTGGCTATGGTTCAGACATGCCCGAGCAAATAAAGAAATCTGCATCATCAAGAAAAGCAACAGAATCGGCAAGTCGGTCTGAAGCCACAGCGAATAAAGATGTAAAGAACCTCACGGCAGAACTCGATAGTTTGCTGGATGAAATTGATGAAGTGCTTGAATCTAATGCAGAAGAGTTTGTGAAGAGTTATGTGCAAAAAGGTGGGCAGTAGCCCTAACCTACAGTTGTATGTCGATGCCGATGTTTTCTTTTGAGCAGGATCCCGGTGCGAATTTTGGCGAATTACTGAAGCGAGTGGGTTTGTCACCGTTTGGAGACTCGCTACCCGTCAACGAAATTCTTGTGCCGCATGCAACTACTTGTGTTGCTCTGCGATGCGCCAACGGAGTGGTAATGGCCGGGGATAGACGCGCAACATCTGGAAACTTAATCAGTCACCGTGAGATGGAAAAAGTAGTGCAGGCCGACCAATTCAGCGGAGTTGCGATTGCAGGCGCCGCAGGTCCGGCCATGGAGATGGTCAAATTGTTTCAGTTGCAGATTGAGCATTACGAAAAAGTTGAGGGTCAGTCGCTTTCTCTGGAGGGCAAAGCAAATCAATTGTCAATGTTTGTGCGTAGCAATTTGCCTGCTGCCATGCAGGGTTTTATGGTCGTGCCAATTTTTGCTGGCTACGACACGCTTCTCAATCATGGACGATTGTGGAACTACGACGCCACAGGTGGTCGGTATGAAGAACATGATTTTGTTGCAACGGGCTCTGGCATGTTGCACGCAGGCACCGTGCTGCGAATGGGCTGGAGACGCGACATGACGGTTGATGATGGAGTGGTACTGACTGCTCGTGCCCTCTGGGAGGCGTCTGTTGCAGATTCTGCTACGGGCGGTCCTGATGCACTGCGTGGCATTTATCCAGTTATTGCGTCGATCACTAGCGATGGGTTCGCACGCATAGATGATGCACGTCTGAAGAACACTTATGACGAAATCGCGAAGGGTGTTGGCCAGCAATGAGTATGCCGTTTTATGTAGCACCCGAGCAGATGATGAAGGATCGTGCTGACTATGCGCGTAAGGGGATAGCCCGTGGACGTGCACTTATTGCCCTGCAATACATTGATGGCATTGCTCTTGTTGCCGAAAATCCATCTAACACGCTGCGCAAAATTAGTGAGATTTACGATCGCATCGCTTTCGCAGGCGTTGGCAAATACAACGAGTTTGATCAATTGCGGGTTGCGGGTGTTAGGGCTGCCGACCTCAAGGGTTACCAATTTTCGCGCCTCGATGTGGACGCCCGTGGTCTTGCAAATCAGTATGCACAGATACTTGGGCAAACATTTACACACGAGATGAAACCTCTTGAAGTAGAGATTCTCGTTGCAGAAGTAGGGCTCACACAAGAGCGAGATCAACTGTTTCACATCATGTACGACGGCACCGTAATTGACGAACATCAATTTACGGTTTTGGGTGGCGACATGGAAGCAATTCGCACTCGTTTAGTAGAACGTTTCGTTCCTCAAGCAAGCCTGCAGGACGCCGTCAAGTTTGCGCATCAGGCCTTAAGCCTCAATGACCAACAGATTGTGTCCTCGGAACTTGAAGTCGCAGTACTTGTGCGCAACAACTCTCGTCGATGCTTTAGTCGATTGAGCCAAGCAACAATTGTTCAATATCTGGCTTAGTCTGCTGGTGATATGGACAAACGCATTTTCGGAATTGAAACCGAATATGGGGTTACATGTACGTTGCGAGGACAACGGCGCCTAAGCCCAGACGAGGTTGCTCGGTATCTCTTTCGTAAAGTTGTCTCATGGGGTAGGAGTTCAAACGTCTTTCTTGAAAATGGAGCGAGGCTATATCTAGACGTTGGTTCGCACCCAGAATATGCGACTCCTGAATGTGATTCGATTTACGAATGCACCGTGCATGACAAAGCAGGAGAGCGAAAACTGGAGGAGCTACTCATCGGCGCCGAGCTACGACTGCGTGAAGAAGGTATACGGGGGACAATTTACCTTTTTAAGAACAACACGGACTCGGCGGGCAATTCGTACGGATGTCATGAAAATTATCTCACCCGCCGGGGCGATGAACCAGACAAATACCAACAAGATCTGATTCCATTTTTGATTTCTCGCCAGATATTCACGGGTGCTGGCCAAGTGTTGCAGACCTCTCGTGGACCAATTTTTAGTATTGCTCAGCGAGCCGAGCACATTTGGGAATCAATGAGTTCTGCAACGACCCGCAGTCGACCAATCATTAATACGCGAGATGAGCCTCACGCCGATGCCGAGAAATATCGAAGATTGCATGTGATTGTTGGTGACTCAAACATGAGTGAGTACACAACCTTTTTAAAACTGGGGAGCACAGCGTGCATGCTGCGAATGATAGAGGCAAAGGATGTTTCGCTGCGTGACTTGACACTCGAGAATCCCGTGAGGGCAATTCGTGATATCAGTCATGACATAACGTGTCGGAAAAAGGTTCGACTAGAGAGTGGTCGCGAGCTTTCTGCGCTAGATATCCAACGCGAATACCTTGATAGCGCACTCAAGTTTGCGGACACGCACGGATTTTCGCCAACTGAGATGCAAGCACTTGAAATGTGGGAGCACTGTGTCTCCACGATTGAGAATGACCCGCTGAAGTTGGGCACCGAAGTGGATTGGGTAATTAAGCACAACCTCATAGAAGCCTTTCGCTCTAAGCATGGCCTTGCACTTGATGATGCTCGAGTAGCAACTCTGGACTTGCAGTACCACGACATCCGTCGAGATCGAAGTGTTTTCTACCGGATGCAGGATCGGAACATGGTGGAACGCATCTGCAAAGAGTCCGACATCACTTCAGCGATGGACAAGGCACCTCAAACAACCCGCGCACGACTCAGATCCGAGTTCATTACTGCTGCAAAAGAAAAAAAGCGTGACTACACGGTCGATTGGGTGCATCTCAAGATCAATGATCAAGCACAACGCACAGTTCTCTGCAAAGATCCGTTTAAAAGCAAAGACGATCGGGTCGAAAAACTCATCGCATCGCTCTAGCCAAGCGTTGTTGCGGCTACCGTTACTGACTGATGAATTCTGATCCGCAGCCGTCCGCGTCCACGAACGGTCAAAGTTTGCGACTTTTACGCGAATGGGTAACAGTGCTGGTTGTTGCTTTGGTAATCGCGATCACCGTTCGCTCGCTCTTATTGCAACAGTTCTACATCTCGGGACCGAGCATGGAAGCCACGATGTTTCAAGACAATCGAGTGCTTGTCAACAAACTTTCCTACCGGTTGCACGACATACACCGTGGAGATGTTGTGGTATTTGATCGAGTAACTGTGGACGGCGAAGTAGTGCAACATGACGACTTGATCAAGCGCGTCATTGCATTAAGCGGTGAAACAATTTCCATTAAGGATTGCCAGGTGTTTATTAATGGCAAGTTACTGGCCGAGCCATACCTGAATGACTATGATCTCGCTCAATCGTCATTAGATGATCGTTGTCGCGTGCCGGTGATGGAGGAAACTTTGATTCCCGAAGATCATTTGTTTGTAATGGGAGACAACAGACCTCAGTCTTTTGATAGTCGTATGTTTGGCTCGATTGAACAAAATCTTGTTGTTGGTCGAGCGTTCGTGATTATCTGGCCAATTGGAGAGGCCAAGTTCCTCTAGTTCGTTTTCTTGTTGGCCTCAATCATCCTGTCGGGCCAATCGCTAAATACACCATCAAGTCCCATCCGGATTCCGTTTTCAAGAACAGTTTCGTGTTGCATGTCCCAGCCAAAGGTCACGATATTAAATCGATGGAATAACGCGACTAGACCACCGTTCCAATCGGTGTGATGCATGTTGCACGCTTCAATACCAGCTGCTGCCAGATTCGCTGCGCGACGCTCTGGACCTTCCTTGATTTTGGCAAGTCGTGTCGAATCAACGAGCTTGCATTTCACAATCGAGTGTCTCTTATTAATCAGTAATTCGGAACTTGGATGACAAAGCCACATCCGCTCGAGCATTGATTCATCAATATTTACTACGGTTTTTTCGATAGTTTCAAACACAACCGGATCTTTGATATCCAGGCTGAGTTGGTACTTTGTTCCGCAGTGTTGAAGTAATTGCTCAAGACTGGGTATGTGAGAAGGCAAAGCCGATCTGTCGAACTCAGCAATTGGTTTGGACCGCAAACGTGACTTCACCACTCCGTCATGATCAAGCACCAACTCTCCATCACGAGTAGCCCAGATGTCACTTTCTAAGCCTGTGGCACCCAATTTGAGCGCTAGAGCGAACGACTCAAGAGTGTTTTCCGGAGCGTATGCACTCGCACCTCTGTGGGCAAAAAGGATTGGCTCGTTCAGAAGAGAAGGAAGCCGTTGCTGCATGCAGCAATGATATGCCGTCTTACCTAGAGCCTTTAGACTGATGAAATGTTTAATTTCTCGGGAAGCGAGATCATTTTTCTACTGATTCTTGGTCTCGTGGTATTGGGTCCCGAAAAGCTGCCCCCAGTCTTGCGCAAGATGGGGCAAATGTATGGTCAGTTAAAAAAGATCACTGGAGATGCGCAATCCGAATTTAGAGGCGCCTTTGCAGAGCCACTTCGAGACATGCAAAAGGCCGCCAATGAATATAAAACTGTATTTACTGATGCCTCAAAACAGGTAGAGAGTGAATTCAATGAAACGGCTGCCGTGTTCTCACAGAGCGCCACCCAAGAGCAACAAGAATCCGTCATCGAACCGCTGTTTATTCCGTATGAGTCGGAACAGAGTACAAGTGCTCAGGACTTAACGGATCTTGAGCCGACCATTATCGAATATGAAAACAAGGAAGACAAGTAGTGGCCTGGCGATTTTCCAAAACTGCGCTCAATGGGGCAGAACCCATGTCAATCATGGCGCACCTTTCCGAACTTCGAATGCGCATCATTCGGTCTTGCCTCTCCATCGCAATAGGCGCAGCCGTGATTCTCATTTTTTATGATCAGGTGCTGCACTTTTTAACACAGCCATACAGAAATATATGCGCTGCACGCCCAGATTTTCATTGCGATGGTTCGCTCTACGCATTAGGTCCGATTGAGGGCCTCGCTTCGCGTATGCGTATTGCCGGGTACGGCGGCATCATCATTTCGATTCCAATCATTCTTTGGCAGATTTGGAGATTTATTTCGCCTGCGATGAGTTCAAAAGAAAAGAAGTACGCAATTCCTTTTGCAGTCGCATCATTCGTACTTTTTGTTTTTGGTGGGGTGCTTGCATTCTGGACTCTTGATAAAGCGCTGGAGTTTCTTATTTCGTGGTCGGGTGCTGATGTCAATCAGACATACCAGATCGCAAAGTACATCAGCCTGGTCGCGCTGATGGTGCTGGCATTTGGTGCGGGGTTTTTATTGCCCGTTATTGTCGTATTTCTGCAATTAGTTGGAGCAGTTACTCCTCAACAACTGCGCAAGCAATGGCGTATTGCAGTGATGGTCGTGTTTGTCATCGCTGCCGTGATTACGCCAAGCGGTGATCCAATCAGCATGCTTGCCCTAGCGGTTCCGATGACTGTTCTGTACATCCTTGCCGTCGTAATCGGTTTTGTTGCACAGCGTCGTAAACGAAAGAAATCGCAAGACGACGACTTTGCCGATGCATAATTCTTATGTCCGACGCTGACACTACGAAACTGACATCTAGGTATGACTTTGCTCTCGACAAATTTCAGTTGGATGCAATAGCAAGTATCAATGAGGGGCGCAACGTGCTGGTTGCCGCACCAACTGGATCTGGCAAGACAGTTGTAGCCGAGTATGCCGTGGCTCGAGCACACCGAGCGGGATTGAGATCGTTTTATACAGCACCGATTAAAGCGTTATCAAACCAAAAATTCGTCGAGCTGAGCACATTTTATGGCGCGTCACAAGTGGGGTTGCTGACCGGCGACAACAGCATTAACCCAAATGCACCGATTGTCGTGATGACTACCGAAGTATTGCGAAACATGATCTATGCACGATCCCAAGCACTCGAGACTTTGGGAGTAGTAGTACTCGATGAAGTGCATTTTTTGCAAGATGCGTATCGGGGGCCGGTTTGGGAAGAAGTTATTATTCATCTCGAACCGACCGTGCAGTTGGTGTGTCTCTCTGCAACTGTTTCGAATGCAACAGAATTGTGTGATTGGCTCACAACAGTTCGTGGTCCGACGACACCGATTATAGAAACTAAGCGTCCGATTGAATTGACTAATCATTATTTGGTTGGGGATAAGACGTCAAAGGCAGTGCGAATATTTGACACACTGATAGATGGTCGGGCTAATCCAGAAGTGACGCGTTTTGAGCAAAACAAGGTGACTTCAAAGTTTTCTCAATCATCGCGACAATCAGCACGCCAGCCAGCACGCCAGGCAACTCGACAGTTTGGGTCATCGAACGGCCTGTTTGCCCCAAACCGATCCGACATCGTAAAAGAACTTGCAACCGCAGATTTGCTTCCTGCGATTTTTTTTATATTTAGCCGTAATCAATGTGATGAAGCTGCTCAGTCGTGTTTAAAGATGGGCATCTCGCTCACTACCGCCCTTGAGAAAAAAGAAATAGTTGCCATAGCGCACGAGCGCTTGGCTGACTTCACTGATGATGATCTCGTGGCTTTGCAATTCACACAATTCATTGAGCAACTTGAAGCAGGCATCGGATCACATCACGCAGGCATTGTTCCGACATTCAAAGAAATTGTTGAAACATGTTTCGCGCGCGGGTTGGTAAAAGTTGTATTCGCAACCGAGACCCTTGCCGTCGGTATCAATATGCCTGCAAGGGCTGTCGTGATCGACAAGATCACTAAATTCAATGGTGAAAATCACCAAATGCTCAAGCCGTCTGACTACGCGCAATTAACCGGACGCGCAGGAAGACGCGGTCTTGACGAGATCGGACATGCACTGGTGGTCTGGAGCCCGTTTGTGACGTTTGATCAGGTTGCGACGCTTGTTGCGAGCAGGTCATTTGTGCTCAACTCTGCTTTTCGTCCGACCTACAATATGGCTGCCAACCTGATTCGCTCGACGTCTCAAGTGCAAGCCAGACATTTGCTCAATCTGTCTTTCGCGCAGTTTCAATCGGGTAAGGATGTCGTTGAAATACAGGCCCGCATTCAGCGTCGCAGCAAAGAACGAGATCGCTTGATGTTGCAAGCCGAGAGTCCGTTTGGCGACATTGAGGAATACCGAACCCGCCAATCCAAGACAGTACCCAAGTCCGAGATTGATGAGTCACTCAGTCAACTTCGTCCGGGAGACGTGATTGAGGCCGGAAGCTTGTCGCACGTAGAGCGGATGGTTGTACTTACCGTTGCTCAGCGAGGCGACGGCACAAAAATTACTGCGCTCTCCAGATCACGGTTGGTGCAGAGCTTTTCAGCACGCGACTTTGCTCAGCAAGTCGTCCCGCTGGGATACATCAAACTGCCGTCTCCGTTTGCTCCCACGAACAACAAGTTTTTGAAAGAAGCATCGTCACGGTTGTCTACTGCAAAGATCAAACAAGCCTCTCGGATCAAACAGAATATGCGGCCACAACAGGAGGATCATCCAGTGGCAGATGACCCCGATCTGAAATTTCGACTAATCGCTGCTGAGTCAGCCTCACGAATCGACCGCGAACTTGGACAACTTGAGAAACGCGTCTCGACCAGCACACAGTCGGTAAGCAACAAATTTGATGAACTCATAAAACTGTTAGGTGAATACGGTTTCGTAGATGATTGGTCTCTCACGCGGCGAGGACAAATGCTCTCCCATATTTTTCACGAATCGGATCTTTTAATCGCTAACTGTGTATCGGATGGTGTCTTTGACGGACTGAGTGCTGCCAACATGGCGGCGCTAGCAAGCATTTTTGTTTTCCAGGCACGTGGGGGAGAGGAATCCACTTCCCATTTCCCAAACAATGAAATGAAAGTTCGCTGGAAGAGCGCTACCAAAATCAGTCAGCGACTTGCCACTTCCGAGACCAACCACGGTCTCGTTGTGCATCGCGGACCAGAAGCTGGTTTTATGGGAGCCGCATTGGATTGGGTGAATGGCACATCTCTTGTTGATGTGCTTGAGGAAGACGAACTTACCGCCGGCGACTTTGTGCGCACCATCAAGCAGCTGATTGACCTGTTACGACAGTTATCGATGGTGCTGTACGAAGAGAGCGACAGAGCGGCTGCAAATTCAGCAGCAGAGTTGTGCTTTAGGGGTGTGGTCGCGGCTTCGAGTTCTGTAGGACGAATTACGTCATGACGATTGACAGGCTCTCGCCTTACGGCACTTCTGTAGTTCGACCGCAGCACCTTGGTGTGTTACGCAGCGACCGCGAGATTGCAAACGATTTTCTCAAGGGCGATCAACGCGCATTTAATACGGTGATTCAGGGCAGTATCGCCCAAGCGTTGGGAATCACATCAAACGTTTCGGAAAGCAATGCTCGTGCACTCGTCACTCATGCATTAATCGACTTGCTCCAAGTTGAGTTTGGAACTATTGATACACAAGACAAACCGTCGAGCATTGTGGTGGCAGGTTCAATCGTGTTACAACACCACACGCTGCTCAAGACGCATCTCGTTATTTCTAACAGCGGCATCGTGCGTGGTCGAGATGTGTTGCCGCGTGCACACCCCAACGATGGCTATATTGACGTGCTCGAGATCGATGAAGCCATTACAACGCGTCAGCGACTTTCTGCCTGGCGTCGTGCTGCAACCGGATCACATCTCCCACATCCTCAACTCAGAGCTAGTCGCAGCACCGAATTCGAGTGGTCGGGACGGGCATCTCGAATGGTGGCTGACGATGTGACATTTGCTGGTGTGGTGTGGTTGCGGTGCAAAGTGCTCACAGATGCAACAAGCCTGTACTTCTAGTTTTCTAATCCCGTTTCACGCGACTCAAAACTTCTAGGATTATCGCTCGTGACCGTCTATATCCCTGAAGTATTCACCGAGGCTGAGGCCGAGATTTTGGTGCGTTATTTCACCAACCTGGACGGACCTGTTTTTGCGTTGGTCAACCTGCCAGAGGTAGTGAAGGGAGCACTTTTTGCTCGCTACAGTCGCAGCCCGAAAAGCCTGCGTCGATTATTTCTTGACGAGTTTGTGCACGATCTGGATCTGTCAGGTGACCACGGTGTGGATGCGCGAGCCGGACTTGCACATGCCGAGGGTCTTTACGAAAAGATCTTCGTGGAATATGGTGACGATTCAGTAGCGCAGTTGGGTGGAGTACATTTGGCTTGCGAACAAGCATCCAATTTGTTGACCAAAATTCTCGAGTGGGGACGATTGATGAGCTACCTCGAGCAAAGCACTCGCTACATCAACTACGACAATCGACTTGGTGGGCGCTACCGCTATTTCAGAGACCCGGCAATCTTGAACGGTCCGTTCGGTACGAGATATGTAGGCGATATGGACCGCATGTTTGACACCTACAGCAGTCTTGTCACGACGGTCACCGATCACGTGCGCTCTACGATTCCACGCTCGATCAACGACTCGGATTTTGTATATCGACAAGCAACGCGCGCCAAGGCATTAGATGCAGTGCGCGGAATTCTGCCGGCGTCGGCACTTTCTAACGTTGGCGTGTACGGCACGGGTCAGTCGTACGAATCGATGTTGTTGCGGATGCGAGCACATCAATTACCAGAAGCCCGTCACTATGCAGATTTGATGCTCGTCGAGTTGCGCAAGGTGATTCCAAGTTTTTTGCGTCGCGTAGATATTCCAGAGCGCGGTGGCAGGTGGAGTTCATATTTTGCCGAGAATCGGGAAAACACAAGTCAACTCGTTGACGACATGTTTGGAGCGCTCGATCCAGAACCTATGCCCGAAGTTTCGCTTGTTGATTTTGATCCAGATGGTGAGAACAAATTGCTCGCTGCTATTTGTTACGCACATTCACATTTGCCCGAGTCGCAATTACTCAAGCGTGTAGAAATGCTGGATCAGACCGAAAAAGTGAAGTTGATCACTGCATATGTTGGCAGTCGCGAAAATCGTCGACACCGACCAGGCAGAGCATTTGAAAGAACTGATTATCGGTTTGACGTGCTAGGTGATTACGGCGCATTTCGAGATCTGCAACGTCACCGTCTACTGACTATCGAGTGGCAGCGATTGACCCCTCACCATGGCTATGTGATGCCTGAACTCGTTGCCGAAGCAGGAGTGGGACAGGAGTTTCAAGAGGCCATGGCGCGCTCTGGGGCTCTCTATGACTCGCTCTTGCCCGATTACCCCGAACAGGCTCCGTATGCGGTTTCTATGGCATACAGGCTCCGGTATTCGATGCAATTCAACGCTCGTGAGGCAATTCACATGCTCGAATTGCGCTCTGCCCCTCAGGGACACCCCGCATATCGTCGCGTGGTTTTGGAGATGCATCGTCTCATCGCCCAACAGGCCGGACACACCGCCATCGCCGATGCAATGTCCCACATGACCATGGTTGCTCCAGACCTTGAACGGCTTGATTCTGAGCGCAAATCCGAGTCGAGGAGACAAAAAACCTAATTCGTTGATTTGGATGTGAATTGGGCTATTGTTCGCGCGACAAGTGAAAGGGATAGTGAATGTCTGACGACGAAATCATTGATGCAGAAGACCTAGATCCAGCGATGCTGATCGAGGTAGACCCAGATGCCGAAGTGCTGGACGCCGACTCGATCGGTTTAGAAGGCGACGACGAGTCATTTGAGCTCACAGACGATCTCGCTGCCGAAGACGCTCTCGAAGAAGTCGAAGATCCCGATGCTATTGCGGTTGCAACCGATGCGGTGGCAAAAAAGGCTGGCGACGATGACGACGATGATGACGACTTGCGCACCGAAGACGATGTTGAAGCCGATCTCGATTCGATCCTGAAAGAGAAGTTGACTGCTGCCGATGATACGCCACTCGATGACGAAGAAGAAGATGGTGTTGTCGTCGATGACAAGACCGACGGCATGGAACGTCTACAGCCGCGTCGACCCGACGAAAAACAATGCACACAGTGCTTCTTGCTAGTGCGCAATAGTGCTCCCGGCTGTCCAGTAGAGGATGATGCGTGTCCGTTGTTCAAATAGCAAAGCGCATTGCCAGTCTTGGTCGCGACTTGGCACGAGACGCTGTAGAGCACAACGCTGAGTTTATTGAACAAGTTGCCCAGCGCGTCGAAGAGGTAAAGCAGAAAGAGATGCCAAAGATCAGTCAAGAAATTCGCAATGCGCGCGTGATCGGTGAGATGGCCGTCAAAATTGGCGCTCAGCGGGTGCAGAAGTTTGTGGATGACTTCAACAACGACACTGCGACCGACAAGCCAAACGAGCACTAATTTCTGTGACGCGTATTTCGCCGTTGTTCACTGTTCGCAGTGCAAGCGAAGAAGATGTGAGCGCGATTGTGGATCTAGCAAAAGAGGCGCGATCAGAGATCGCTCAATTTAGAGGTCACGAACAACTACTAGAAGTTTGGACACTTACTGAGCAGCAGTGGGCAACAGCGATCACTTCAAACAAAAATATTGTGCTGGTTGCATTGAGTTCAATGTCTATAGTTGGTTACGCCAAAGGCGACATCGATGACAAAGGCGCTATTTGCTTGGTAAGTCATGTCTTTGTCGACCCACAGGCACGACAATTGGGGATCGGTGCAGGATTGGTTGGCGAGACTGCGCGATTTGCAAAGTCCAAGGGTTGCCAAACGCTCGATGCAGTTGCATTGCCCGGTGACAGGAAAATGAAAAACCTTTATGAGCGCATTGGAATGCCAGCGCGCCTGCTCATTGCTTCAAAAACTCTTTAACGTCCTTGCCACACGGGTGGTCGTTTTTCGATAAATGCCGTCAGTCCCTCTTTGGTGTCCTCTGATTGCAGAACTTTTCCAAACTCGGCATTTGTCATGTTGATCAGCGTCTCGTCATTTTCGTATGCGGCTGCTAAAACAATTTTGCGCGATGCCCACACGGCAAGTGGTGCGGCGAGACATACACGTGATGCCAACTCGAAAGCCGACTCTTCTGCTTTGCCTGGCTCAACCAAACGGTTGATCAGCCCGAGCGCATAAGCGCGCTCGGCCGATAGCGGTTGTCCAGTCAAGATCACTTCCATGGCAGTCGCTTGCCCAATAGCGCGTGGAAGTCGAAACAGACCACCAGCACCTGCAATCAAGTTTCGCATCACTTCTGCAAGACCAAATGC
>Ga0114968_10002703_pt1 | contig 13447 bp, 11 predicted proteins | sample M_130807_EF_Meta_FD_87020 | JGI IMG/M metagenome (GOLD analysis project Ga0114968, IMG submission 87020) | Freshwater microbial communities from Lake Montjoie, Canada to study carbon cycling - M_130807_EF_MetaG | ecosystem: Environmental > Aquatic > Freshwater > Lake | place: Lake Montjoie... | reverse complement strand
ACTTTGCTTGATACACATCGCGCGGGGCGGCGTTTGCTGTTACATATTTGGCATTAAGGAGAGAGCCGGTCAGTCTTGAAATAGCATTAATCGAGATGACTGATTTTCCGGTACCTGGTCCCCCAGAAACGATAATTACTTCTTTGCTACCTGTTTGCGAAGAATGAGCAGAGTGAATTATTGTCTCAAGCACGGTCTTCTGTTCATCTAGAAGAACAAACTCATCATTACCTTTAAGCATTGACCCGACCGCATCAGCTAATTGCTGTGAAGGCCTAACTGGTGAATCATCAATTCGTTGCAGGAGCGAAGTGCCTGACCCGACTTCAATTTTTTGAGTGATGAAATTTCTAAGTTGCTCAATTTCGCCACTTAGAAAAACCGGTGCTTTCCTTAACTCATTTTCATATCTTGAATTACTTATTACAGAAGAATCTTTACAATTATGAAGATAAGCGCAAGCAGTTAAATCCATTTCATTTTGATACACATATTCGTTATATGAAGTGAAGTGACTCAGATAGCTCCATGCTTGATAAGACGGGTGGCGTTCATCTCGGATTGCACCGCCCACGAATGTTCTAACATGCTCTGAGAGATCCGAAAACTGAATATCACTCCATTGTTTCAATTCAATAATTACCAGAGATTCTTTGCCTTCTGCTGTTTCACCAGAAACCATGAAATCGATACGAAATCGACGACCATTTAAACGGTACTCAATAGCAACACCCGCATCATCTGGAATCTCAGCGGTGTTGAGGGCATGGAACATGGCATTTCCTAGAGAATTCTGCCAAGCCATGTACTCGGCTTTGCCAACTGAAAGGTTGAGCTTCTTCTTAACCTCAGCCGCTACTACATCCTGGATGGACGGGGCGTCTTTAAGAAACCTCTCCTTGGTAGCTAGATAAGCAAGCATGAGCACAGGCTATTGCCAACTTGTGAGATTGGACCATATTGGCATTGGAATAGCAGCCATCTGTCACATATTCCTGATTAGCTTTCGTCAGTCCTACCAGATAGCCTTCAACCATGACTTTTAAATTTGTCGATCTATTTGCCGGAATAGGCGGATTTCACGGCGCATTGAGTGCGCTTGGCGGAGAATGTGTTTATGCAAGCGAGATAGATAAAGATGCTGCGAGGATTTATAGCCGAAACTGGGGAATACAACCAGACGGGGATATAACACTTGCAGCTAATGAAAATACTATGGATGTTCCTGAACATGATGTTCTCGTGGGCGGATTTCCCTGCCAACCGTTTAGCAAGTCTGGAAAACAAAGGGGCATGGATGAGGCAAGAGGAACTCTCTTCTGGAATATTGCCCGCATCATTGAAGTTAGAAAACCAAGGATAGTCCTCCTTGAAAATGTTAGAAATATTGCAGGGCCGCGTCATGAACATGAGTGGGAAGTTATTATTCAAACACTCCGCCAGTTGGGATATCGAGTAAGTTCAAAACCATTGGTCGTTTCACCGCATCGAATTCACCCTGATTTTGGTGGCAGACCACAAGTTCGTGAGCGCGTGTTTATTGCTGCAACGAGAACAAATAAGCCTGGAGCATTAATTGGCGAGGAGCCAGGGCTTCCAGAAATTGAAAAGTTTGAACATGCCTGGAATATACATAATTGGAATCTTTCTAAAGATCTGCCTCTAGAGGCAAAACTAGATGCGACGGAAAAGAAACTCTCAGCACTTGGGGCTTCAGAATCTGAGTGGATTGATGCTTGGAATGAATTTGTACTTCTTTACAAGGACGCTCATCCCGGAGAAAACCTTCCAGGATTCCCAATTTGGGCAGATGAGTGGGTGCATATCGATGATCTTAAAATTCCTAGAGGTACACCATTGTGGAAAGAAAACTTCCTAGTTAAGAACGCTGAGTTCTATACACAGAATAAGAAGTTGATTGATAAATGGTTGAAGAAGTACAACAATCTTGAATCATTCCCGCCTAGCCGCAGGAAACTTGAATGGCAGGCTCAAGACGCAAAATCCCTCACTGAAACCATTATGCACTTCAGACCTTCGGGAATCAGAGCAAAGAAAGCTACATATGTGCCTGCTTTAGTGGCAATCACTCAGACGTCAATTCTCGGCAAGCAAAAGCGCCGAATCACATCTAGAGAAGGTGCTCGATTACAGGGTTTGCCAGAGTGGTTTGATTTCTTGGATCAACCGAATTCACAAACCTTTAAGCAACTTGGTAATGGCGTAAATATAGGTGCTGTCTATAACGTTATGAAGGCCTTGGTTCTCCGAGACTTGGACTTACTAGGGAGTGATACCAAAATGGTTAAATCTATTTTAACTGCCGCTGATAAGCCTGATGATTACTTGTCACGATTCCATGGACCACAACTTACTAGGAAGAGATCCGTCGCACCCGTTTTGAAAGTAGCAAAAAGCTTAAGTTAACGCCTGCGTGAAGCAGAGTTCATTTGGTCGAACTCTTGCTTTTGTGCAAGATATAGGTCTGCTGGGCGGTTCTCCGCATAGGCCATGTACCAGCTTGGCATGAATACAAAAGAACCATTCTCTGCAGATTCCTTTGCAAGTTCTCCAACTTTGCCTGCAGGTAGAAGGACTGCTCTATTGTTTTGGGTTACCTCAATATTCTGTAAACGCTCTTTCTCAAAAACGTAAATCCCAGGGTGAGCTTCATAATCAATATCAACTTCTTTGCCCACGAAATTCGAATAGTTGTCACCTACAGATTTACTTGAAATAAAAACATCAAACTTATTTGCCGTTGACGTAGACCAGTAGCCAGTCATCTTTCCCCAGATATCGTCTAGCGGAAGGGCTCCGGCTAAATCATCGGCAGCATGCAGTCTGATTACTTCGTGAATCTTCCAACTTGTCCTAGTTAAGCGTTCAGCTATGAATACGGCCTGTCCTTCTTTTATTGGCTTATTTCTATATCCAAGAATTGAAGTGACTGAAAGTTTGGGGTTTTCAGTGCCAAGTAAGTTTGCTGATGACTTCTTATAATTCGAAAGCACATAAACCATTGTGCTGTTGTACGACCATTTTTTGTCCTCAGGCAACTTCACAGTTGCATCCCAAAGCAGCGCAATTGCATTAATCCCTTTGCCAACCTTGTGGGAAAAATGCTCTCCCTGGAACTGATAGTCCCATCCCTTTACGCCTTTTGAGTTGGCCTCTTCGCCCTCAATCGCTCTTTCTGGTCTACTAATCTCGACTTCACGTCGGTAACTGTTACGAAAGTTAATTGATGCATCCACAAAGAGGTCTTCTAGCAATGCTGCCGAAGTCATTCCATAATAATGAATTGGATACTGGAATGATGCCGCGACCATAGGAATCAAATACTCCTGACGTGACAACATTTCCTCAAAGAAGCTTACTAGTTCTTTGCTCTTCCCCATGAACGAATACTACGAGTTCTTGTACCTCTCAACAATAAGTTTATGGTTGGTGGGGCAACATTTATAAAGTTATTCCAATCTACCAAGAAATAGGGCTATTGCTTGACTCATCAAACCCTGACTAAGTTTAAAACTTGATCAGATATCAAGAACAAATCCCAGTTGACCCTGGGGTCTCCTTAATTTTCAAAGTTTAGCCACCTGTGAGGTGGGGAAATATAACTTTTCAGTTGTGACTCGCGACCCAAATCCAACCAAATGTGTCAATGACTTCTTTATCCAATCGTTTTGCAGGGGCATGTTCTCCCATAAAATTAAGTGTATGTCTGTGTGTTTTGACATGTTGTGTTCTCCGCAAAGATACATAGCATTTTGCAAATGAGTAGAACCACCTTTTGATTGCGGGAACATGTGGTCAACATGGATTCTCGAATTTTGAAACGGGCATTCATAGCCCCATACTTCCTTGGCTCGACACTTTGCAGATGAAGTTGCCGGAGCAAAAGTCCTTTCACCTCTTGGATCACTTGCACCCAATTCCTGGTAATACTGAGGGTTAAGCAAAACTAAGACCTCAGGTATTCCGTATGACTTATCTGATTCGACCTTTAAAAATATCTCAACCCAATCCAAATTCTTAACTTCTTCTTGAAATGCATAATACCTTCCAGCAGAATCAATTCGAACATTGTAGGGTGGATTAGTCTCTGACATTTATTGTGAGAACTTTGTTGATGGTGACGTCTCCATAGAAATCTACCTTGACATTTACCCTCTATTCAACATCCTGGTGTGGCCCATGCAAGCGCCTTAAGGGTCAACTGGCAGAACTCGGAATCAGCTTTACTGAGGTTGATATTGAGCAATCCCCTGAGGCAGCCGCCCTAGTTGAATCGCTAAACAATGGCAATCAGATGGTGCCGACTCTGGTTTTCTCAGATGGAAGTTCGCTGACTAATCCATCGGCGATGGCGGTTAAAGAGAAGCTAGGTGCTATCTAATTCAGGTTGGCCCAGATAGGGAAATCCCTGCCTTAAATTGCAATTGAAGTGCAATCTTGGTTTCCTTAGCGGATATTTGGCAACGTCTTAGCCGAAGTAGACGGGGGGATCTCATCAACATAGAACGCCGTGATCTTCTTAAACTGGCAACTACTTCACTTGCATCCATGATGCTCATGGAATCTGCTATTCAACCTGCGAACGCTTCAAACTTAATTTCGCTTCTGCCAAAAAATGATTATCCACAAATAGCATGGACTGTTGATGATGGCTGCAGCACTGAGTCGCTAGAAAGCCACATTCAATTAGCAATTGATTATGATTTACGATTTACCTTCTTTGTCTATTCGGCAATGTCACCATGGAAAAACCAAGCTGAATTTTTAAGGCCGTTGGTAGATAGCGGGCAGATTCAACTCGCCAATCACTCGCACACGCATCGCGACTTGACCACGCTTAGCCCAACTGAAATTAAAAAGGATCTTATGAAATGCCATAGCTTCCTTGAAAAGAATTACGGTGTAGACGCCCGGCCATATTTTCGGGCACCGTACGGCGCTCTAAACAGCAAAGTGATTAAGGCTGCCGCAGACATTGGGTATACAAGACCAGTTACTTGGTCAAGCTCCCTCGTTGACACGCCAAGCCAGTCAAGTGGGCGATTGCTTTATCACGCAAGTAATGGCTTCAAAGATAGAAACATAGTACTTTCTCATGCTAACAATCTCTCAATACCAAAAAACATTGATGCGCTACTGGGTGTAATCAATGATCGAAATTTGTCGCTGGTGACCTTAAATGATGTCTTCTAAGTACTTGCTTTAAACTCTATTTATGCAATTTGCGAATAACTAGAAGCACTAAACCAATAAGAACTAGTAGCGAGCCAACGGGCAGAGTTAAGAACATAAGCCAGATGTATCCCCCGGTACCGCTGCCTTCATCCCACATGGATACGCCTTGAAAGAGTGAAGTGATGAAGGCGATCAGAATTGGTGAGATCGCAAAGATCAAACCTGCTCTAACGAATGGGAAGCGCTTCATGTAAAGAGTTTACGGGGCTCTGATGAGATTAGGCAGTTACTGCGGGTAAGCAAAAAAGTGGCCCCACGCGACGAACCGTGAGGCCACTTATTGTGCGTACCACTGGCGGGATTCGAACCCGCGACCTATGACTTCGTCAGAGCATTGCTCTATCCGCTGAGCTACAGTGGCACGCAGAACGAAGATTAGGTTCGATTAAAACTTCAATATTTCTCTAATTGTTACCTGTGGATGAATATGGTGCTAGCCTATGCAAGTCAGAGCATTGCAATTATTGAGCTACAAGAAAAGACCTCGTCAAAAATGGCGGGGTCTTTTTGTTTAACGAATACGATTCAAAAAAATTACTGCTGAGACATGACGCTTAGCGCTACAACTATCGATGAACCAATTGCCACCAATAGAAGTGGCGTCCAACCTAGTAATTGATACGACGTAATTCTTGCGCGGGGTGGCCTTGATTCTCTGCTCATAGGATTAATTTATCAAGAAGTTGCCAAGTTAGCCTGCTGGGTTTAATTTTGCGAGATGAAAAAACTTGAGATAAAAGGCGATTTAGAAGGCCTGGTTAATCAAGATTTCATGGGTTTACATTCAGGTGGCGGCCGCAGTTCGATTCAAGGCGGACAGAGTGCTGCAGATCAAGCGCTAGCTGAGCTAAATATTGGCGGATACGCCAAGAATAGATCGCAAGTACTGCCTTATGACGACCGTGGCGCTTCAGTCTTATCTCCATATATTCGCCATAACTTGTTGCCGTTGCAAAGAGTCTGGGATCACGTAGCCAAGGCGCCTTTTGCAGACCGCGAAAAGTATCGCGATGAGTTGTTGTGGCAAGAGTATGCGCGACATCTTTATGCACGAATTGGCACAAGGCTCTTTAGCAATCTGCGCTTTGAACAAATTTGGGACAAGCCCGGTAATGGTTGGCCCGAAGGTATGGCCTGCGTTGATTTTGCTACCAATGAACTCGCCGAAGATGGCTGGTTAGTTAATCAAAGTCGCATGTGGCTGGCCTCGCATTGGACTGTGCGCAATGAGTTTGGTTGGTTGCATGGTCAAGAAGAGATGTATCGCCACTTGCTTGATGGTTCGCGGGCGGCAAACTTGTTGGGGTGGCAATGGACTGTTGGAACCGGAACCGGCAAGCCTTATGGCTTTGCGCGTTGGCAAGTGCAGAAGCGAGCTCCACAGTTATGTGGAAGTTGCGCGCTGAAAAGCAAGTGTCCGATTCAAGAATTTCCAGAAGAACTTTCTCTAACCGAAGCTCCGGTTGAAGATTTACTTTTAGCCGACCCCGATCTTGCCGCTACAACTGGGCCACTTGTGGTTATAGAAAACAAAGTGCCAACAACTGTTTTACTGACGGTTGATTCTTTAGGAGATGCCGACCCAGCATTGGTTGCTAATCCTGATCTGCCAGTGGCTTTTGTCTTTAATGAAAAGGCGCTAGCAAAACTGCAGCTTTCAGCAAAGCGAATTTATTTTTATCTGGAAACTCTGCAGGACTTAGCGAGTCGTCGAGATTTAACAGTTTATCTAGGTGATCCATACGAGTTTGCTCAACAAAATTCGGTAGCGATTACCTGTGCGCCAGTGCCGAGTTTTGCAAAGTTTAGAGAGCTAGCGCAGATTCATCCATTTCCCTGGTTGAAATCACCGCATCCGCAATCGATTAGATCGTTTAGTGCTTGGCGCGGCAAATTAAAGTTTTAGCCCCATTGTCCATTCATTATCGTTCTTATCAAGAAGAGTGAAACCCAATTTGGTATAGAAAGTGAAAGCTCTGGAATTTTGCGCGCCCATTCCAAGATGCACTCCTTTTGAGCCTTGCTCTCTTAGAGTGTCAAGTAAAAGAAGCATCATTGCTTTACCAATTCCACGTCCTTGGGCTTTTTCAAGTAGGTCTATGTGTAGGTGGCTTGGAAAATCTTTTACAACTTCTTCTGGTCTAAGTGGCGGGTTCTGAATATATTCAAATAGATTCTTTTCTCGTTCATTGAAGTTCTCAGGTGAGCGACCTTGGTATTTTTCTAAAATAGCTGGCCACCAATGTTTGCTTAAAGTATCTTCAAACGATCTGGTATCCAGGGCAGCAAGGGCATAACCAGCTACTCCATCTTTAATTAAAGTTAAAGATAAATCGGGTTGAAAGCTTAAGTATGGGCCCACGTAAATTTCACCGAGCATATCTTTTTCATTGTAGAGATGAAGGGCGCTGGCGCCACTATCTCCGGTTGCTAAACAGACATGGTAGAGATGTGATCTATCGTCCTCTTGAAATTTACGAACTGCCTCGCCTGAGTCAAAATTGATGAGGTACATGGCTCAATATTAGTGAAAAACCCTTGTATCCGGGCTGAGATTCTGAAATCCTTTACCAAATTAATTGGAGGTTGGAATGCATTCAGAGTTTGTAGATATTCCATCCTTAATGCCCATGCCGGATATTTTCTCGTGCAAAAGGGTTCTTGCGATTCAAGCGCATTATGACGATATAGATATTGCAGTCGGTGGGTTAGTCGCTCAACTTGTAAAAAATGGGGCTGAAGTTTTATATGTGACAGTCACTGATGACTTGGCTGGTGTAATTGATTTAACGCTTTCAAAAGAGGTCGCGGCTGCCCGTCTTGCGAGTGAAGCTGAGAAAGCGGCCGAAATTCTTGGCGTACTTGGCATTTATTATTTGAATTACCCAGATGCGGGCGACTGGACTGTTTACCAAGCACGACGTGACTTAATCACCGTTGTGCGCCAATTTCAGCCAGATGGGGTTATCTCGTTAGATCCATGGTTAAATAATGAAGCACATGCTGACCACTACAAGTCAGGTTTTGCAGCTGTCGAAGCCACAATTTTGGCCGATGTTTTAGGCGTCGAAGGAAATGAGTTGCAGATTCCGGCAGAGTTTGTCAGTCATGAAAAGCGAGAAATTCAAGCCGTTGCTCTCTTTAACTCAAATCAGGCGAATACTTTTGTAGATATAGATCAGGTTTTAGAAACTAAATTAGCCGCGGTCTCACAATATGTCAGTCAATTTACAGATGAATCAATGGCTGGGATGTTAGAAGCTCTGCCAATGCGATCTAAGTACTTTGCTGGACTTGGACATGCTGCAAATAAACTGAGCAAAGATGTTACCTATGCTGAACCCATAAAAGTCTTAAGTACAGGCACCCTCCATGCCGCTCGTTAACAATGTCACGGCTTCGCAAAAAGCCCGACTTCATTTACTCAACTTAATCGTCTCGCTACCTCAGGGGTCACGTTTAAAAGGTGAGCGAGAATTGGCTCAAGATTGCAAGGTTGCGAGAATGACCATTCGCCGCGCAATTGATCTTCTGATCGAAGAACAAAAACTCGAGAGAAGGCCAGGCTCGGGTACTTTCATTACTTACACGCCTATCACTCATGAATTCCGATTAAAGTCATTTACTGAAGAAATGACTGATTTAGGCCTAAAGCCAAGTTCAAAAATTCTTGAATTTAAGTATTTAAGTGCCGACCTTTCAAAGTCTTCAATTCTTGGGGTGCCAATAGGTTCAGAACTCCTTAAATTTTCACGGCTACGGCTTGCCGATGGCGTAGCCCTAGGTGTTGAGACTGTTTTCCTACCAACTGCATACTTTCCAGATATAACAGAAACAGACCTAGCTGGCTCGCTTTATCAACTTTTACGCGAAAGATACGGAATCAGAATTATCAATGCCAATACAAGTCTGGCTGCGTCTATTCCAAGTCAAGAATTAGCTGATCAATTGAAGATTCAGAAGAATAAAGCTTGCTTGGAGCTAACCATGATTGACCTAGATCAAAATGGTCGAATAATTATGTTGGCTGAATGTGTTTATGTAGGCGATCAATACAAATTTAACTTATCTCCTAACCGAGACAATTTGGAAATAGATATCAGAGAAAAGGATGTGTCATGAGTAATTTAATCGGAGCAACTGCTGAAGAAAATGCGCTATTTAAGAGTTTTACTCAGCGCCACCAAGTGTTTCTGAACTCAGGATATAGCGAGATAACTGTTACCGATAACCCTAAACTCGCTGCCGAAGAATCAATAGTTAGTACCTCGCTATCACCAGATAAGAAAGCGAATATTGAACGATCAACATATGCAGGATTCCGCTACGCACTTAATGTTTTACTTAAGTCTCTATTAACAAGTACTTCAGTTACAAATCACCAGCATTCACCTGACTTTAAAGTTAGAGGTGTAATCGAAGGCTTCTACGGAACTCCGTGGAGTCACGAACAAAGATTGCGCGGGCTAGCTCACTTTTCTGACTTTGGTTTCAATCGATACTTACTAGCACCTAAAGATGATCCATGGCACCGATACGACTGGCGCTCACCCCTCAGCGCAGACTTTTTAGGTCGAGTTTCAGAGTTGATGGCCGAAGCCAGCAAAAACGCAGTCACCGTTGCAGTTGCTATCTCCCCCGGATTGACCGTTGAATATTGCGATTCGCGTGATGTCGAGGCACTTATGGTGCGCTTTAGACAGTTGCACAGTATCGGGGTTCGTGAATTTGGCCTTTTCCTCGACGATATTCCAGCCCGTCTGCAAAGTGAGAACGATGTCGAGAAGTTTGATTCAATCATGCAGGCTCACAGTTACTACTGCAACGCAGTCTGGGCTGAAGTAAAGAAACTTGATTCAGCAAACACTTTAGCAATCTGCCCAATGCAGTATCACGGTAAAGCTACTGAGGAATACATAACCGAGTTTGGCCAGGCACTTGATCCTGCGTTGGCCCTGATCTGGACCGGACGCGAAATTTGTTCTGAATATCTTGATGTATCAGATGCCAAAGTATTTAAAACAAATACCAACCATGTTCCGTTGTACTGGGATAACTACCCAGTTAACGATGTGGCCATGTTGCATGAATTACATGTTGGTCCGATTGAAGGTCGTGAAAAAGGTTTAGAAAACCATTCCCTTGGCTACTTTGCCAATCCTATGGATCGATTTGAACTCTCACTAATTTCACTAAGCACTATCGGTGATTATTTGTGGGATACGCAGGGGTATGACGCCCAAGCAGCTTGGGAGTATTCACTTACTTTGTTAATGGAAAATTCTGACGATCGCGCTGCATTTCGAAATCTATTGCGGGCGTGTTTTGAATCTTGCTTGCGAGTAAATCCGGCCCCAGATTTTGGTGCGATGCTAGAGGCAGCTTCGTTTATGTGGAAAACCGGTAAACCAACTCAAGCTGGAAAACTAGTTGCAGACCACGCTAATCAGATGCTCAGTGATGTGGCAACCATCAAATCAGCAACATTTTCAAAGCCACAATGGCGCGAAGAATCTTTAAAGTGGCTGACCAAATATGAAGCGGTTGGAACGGCATTTCTAGAAATTGCCAGTATTTTAAGTAGTTGTGGCGTATCTGCAAATTCAAATCTAAAAGGATTAGCAGGTGACTTAACCAAGATCAGTTCAATTCGGACAACTCTTAATTCAGATCCAACTCGCATCTTTGGAAATGGTCTAGATATGACGCTGGCTGAGTTAGCTGATGAAATCCGCTGGTCACTTACTGCTTAGCGCTGCTTTCCAATCATCATTGACGTACTGCCACTGACCTTCAATCATGGTTGCACGCGCATTGAGCTCTGAGTCAAGAAGCACTAAGTCGGCTAGTTTTCCAATTTGAATCGAACCAATCTCTGATTCCATGCCTAAAATCTTTGCAGCATTTAGTGAGGATATTTTGCTCAATTCCGATAGAGATAATGGCGCAAATTTGGCGGCATTTTTATAGACCATATTCATATCTAGTGCGCTTCCGGCCAAAGTTTCCGTGCCAGCAACCACGATCTTTCCACCTGTTTTTGTTACCGCTCTATCTGGCACTTCGCCATAATTTCCATCTGGCAGCCCTGCAAAAGATGTGGCGTCGGTAATTAAATTAATTCGATCGACACCTTTGCACTTTAAAGCTATTCTAAAAATCGCTTCATCAAGATGAATTCCATCTAATATCAATTCAGCAAAAATCTCATCGTGATCCAGAATGGCGCCAACGGTACCGGGGTCACGGTGTGAAAGTGCTGACATAGCGTTGAATAAGTGAGTAGTAGACCTAGCTCCTGCTTTTATTCCTGCGACTGCTTGCGTATAGGTGGCATTGGTATGACCAATTGCGGAAATAATATTCTTCTTCGTTAGATAGGTAATTAGCTCTAGCCCACCAGGAATCTCTGGAGCTACCGTTACCATCGAAATGAAATTATCGGCAGCTGAAATAACTTGGTCAATTGCTGACAAATCAGCTGCTTTTAATTGTGCGACCACGTGAGCACCAGGCTTATGCTCTGAGATAAATGGTCCTTCGGTATGAATACCTAAAACTTTGGAACCATTTTTATTTGATCTCGAACTTGCCGCTAAGGAACTTAAAATTGCTAACAAACTTGAGAATTCTGTGGTGTGGGTAGATGCCAACATTGATGTGGTTCCATTTTTTAGATGGAATTCTCGGGCTAAGTTGTGCTCAGCCGGATCAATTGATGTGAAAGCTCCACCATTTCCGCCATGCACGTGGAGATCTATAAAACCAGGCGTTAAAGTTGCGTTTTGAGCGTCAAAAACTAAATCGGTGCTACTCGAATGGGCTTCGCCCTCAGCGATTTTTACAATTCTGCCCTCAACGATTTCCAGATACCCCAGAGAAATGACCGAATCAGGCAAGACGATTCGAGCGTTGTTAATTACACAAGTGCCGAATTGCAATCTCTGCCCTACTAAATTTTGATTGCTGGAAACTTCAGCGGTGAATTTGCCTTGTCGCCATGATCCAAATTGGCGCTTACCAGCAATGGTGCCGGCAAAGCATTTAGCATAAACAGCTTGGTGACTTCAGCGTTTATCGCCTGTGCAATTAGTGCAAAACAAACCGTTGAAGCCGAACAAATGCTCTTGCCATCGGCTAGTTCGGCGACAGCATCTCCGACTACTGATCCATTATCAAGGGCTAGATCGACTACATCGCTTAGCATCAAGGCCGATGGGTGTCTTGAATCAACTGATTCGCTGTGTTTATTCGAACTTAAGCCAATCACTTTGATACCGCGCTTCTTGCATTCAAGTGCCATCTCTACGATTGCCCCATTGCGCCCCGATTGCGAAGCAATAATCACAACGTCATTTTCTTTTACCTGGTGATGATCTAAAACTTTAATGCCATTTTCTGGAATTCGCTCAGGTTGGGAATCACGCAGATCCCAGAAGGCATCTCGACGCTCTTCACGGATATCTTGAAGATGCATCGACTGAAAAATCGCCAGGCCACCCGCGCGACTGGAAAACTCCATCGCCAGTGCTTGAGCATGGCCGGCACCAAAAGTAAATATATTTCCGCCGCTGGTAACAGAATCAAAGATCAACTTTGCGGCTGCCTTTATTTCCGGCAGTTGGCGCTTGACCGCATCTAATCCCAGGTGTGCGATTAATTCTGCAATTAAAGCTGAATCTATCTCTTCAGCGCGATTGATCTTCATTTGCACTCCCTAATTAGATTGAAAACCGGAAATCTTTACTTGCCGTACCCATCTGAAAGACCCTTAATAAATTGCTTCGAGAAGATTGTGAATAGGAGGATCAGCGGAATTGCGCTCAGCACTAAGCCCGCAAGGAGAGCCTGCCAATCGTTATTGTAGGTACCAACAAATTGCTGGATACCTAGGGTTAAAGTCTGAGTTTTAGGTCCTGCGGTCAGAATTAATGGGAACCATAAGTCATTCCATACAGGCAGCATCGTGATCGCAGCAACCGCAGCTACACCTGGCATAACTAGTGGAAGAACTATTAGGAAAGTTCTAAATTCATTTGCGCCATCAATGCGCGCTGCTTCCTTGAGTTCATTAGAAATCGCTCGAAAATTAGTCACCATTAAAATTACCCCAAGAGGTACAGAAATTCCTACATAAACAAGAATGAGGGAGAGATGAGTGTTCAAAATATTTAATTTATTCATCATTCTT
>Ga0114968_10002701_pt1 | contig 13454 bp, 8 predicted proteins | sample M_130807_EF_Meta_FD_87020 | JGI IMG/M metagenome (GOLD analysis project Ga0114968, IMG submission 87020) | Freshwater microbial communities from Lake Montjoie, Canada to study carbon cycling - M_130807_EF_MetaG | ecosystem: Environmental > Aquatic > Freshwater > Lake | place: Lake Montjoie... | reverse complement strand
GACGTTAATTCCGGCCACGTCATAGTGGGCTCGCCTTCAGTGCGTTGCAGGTTCATAAACCCACCACGCTGCGTGCGTCCGCGAATTGCAGCTAAAGCATTTGCTAATTCAGGGACGTCTTTAGCGGCAAACCCCGCGTCGCCAATAATGTTGTCCGCCGCCGCGCGAACGCTGCCTGCGGGAATAGGTGCCAAATCGGCGCCTAACGCATCAACCTCATCATAAGCGTTGCGGGTAATTGCGCGCGCACGAGCTTCAACCGACGTAGCGGCGCCGCGTGTTTGCCGCCCTATTTGTTCTAGGTCTTGCGGCGGAAAATTTTGGTCCGCTACGTTTTGCCGTGCAAAACCCTCCGCCGTTTGTTCTGCGGATTGAAGACTAGCTTGCCGTTGCGCCAATTCGCGCGCGCCGGTGGCCTCCACAAATTCACGCGCACCGGCCAGCGGGCCAGCAAGCTGTTGGCGTTGCCCAAGAGCAACGTCGGCTGTGTTTCGCACAACTTCTTCATCTCTCAAACGCTGCGCGACAAAGTTAGCCAGCACCGGGTCTTGCTGAAGCACGGCAATAGTTTGGCCAGTTTCGCCGGCTTGGGCGAAACGTGCCGCCTGTTCCATGCGGGCGATGTTTTCGGGAGTGACACCTTGCTCAAGAAGTTGATTTGGCGTCGCGCCCCCAAACGTCCTCAGGTATAGCTCGTTGGTGACGCGGTCGGTCAACTCGCGCCGCCCGGCTTCGGTGCCGGAATAGATTGACCGACCAAGTTTGCCAATTTCACTGCCCAGAAAACCACCAAAGCTAGTCAATCCTTTAGCAAAGCCGATAGGTACTACACCGCCCAGCAGCCCAGCCCCCATCTGCACGCCAGGCCCCGCACCCCGCTGACGCGCTAGCTCTGACGATGCGCCAGCGGTAGCGCCCGCCACGCCTTGCGTAATCGGTTGTTCGGCAAATGTTCGCGCAAGGAATTGAGGCATTGTCAGTTGTTCAGCACTCAAGCCCAACGCACCACGCGCCAACATATTCGCGGCGCCCGCGCCGGTAAGCGCGCCAGCCCCACCTCGGATGGCGGCGGTCGTCATGGTTTCAGGCGCTTGGGGTACGCCCGCCATGTTCAGCAAATTGTTTATGCCTTGTGACGTGGACGGCAGATTGGCGCCAGCCAGATTGGCAGTACCAGCCACGATGTCATACGGCAGCCCCGGCAACGCCACCGCGCCTTCCAGCACCGCACGGGAGCCGGTCACAAGTTCTTTGGGCGCGCCCAGCCATTTCTGACCGAATAGCGGCTTGTCATACCATGCGGGCTGAGACGCGCCGGTCAGATGCGTCAGAATGTCGGTGTCCGCGTATCCTGCTTTGCGAGCGCCTTTGATGTCAAAGTTGGCCTGTTCCGCGAGATGGTCTGCAATCTCGGTATCGGTGTACCCCGCTTCTCGGGCTCCAGCTACGTCAAAAGCCATTATCTGAACTCCTACCGATTGAACTGCGACAACGGCGGTTTACCAGACCCACCGGCAGGCACGGCGCGGGGTGACGGCGCGGCGGTAGGTGAATACATGCGGTCAATTGCTTGGTTTAGGCTTGCTTCTAGTTCCGGCGACCACGCCGCCGACGAACGAATTTTGGCGCCTTTGAGCAAAGAAAGAACACGCTGTTTTTGCGCGGCCAAGGCTTCCGGTCTGTCAAAATACTTAGGGATTAGAGACTCAACTTGCTGCAACCGTTGTTCTTTGTTGTACGCCGCGCCGGTCGCCAGATACAACACAGAATCCAAAATCTGCTGATTTGACTGGTCAATAACTTGCCTTTGCGGCGATTGCGTAGCGCCTTTCAAACCGCTCAGACCGTAAGTGTTGGCGACTGTGGCTTCCATGATGCCGGGCTGCATAGCGTCGGGTTCTTTTGCTAGTGCATCTGCAATCAAGTTTGCATTGTCCACAATGTTCTGCGCGTGATAGGCGGCAGTTTCCTCAGACACGTTAGTGCCAATAACGCCGCTACGTTGCGTAGGCTTAGATTGCTGCGACAACATGTCAAAAGTTTCGCTACGCTGTCGTGCTTCCGCAACAGCAGCGTTGCGTTCAGATACGGCAAGCTCACCCCCTCGCAGGGCTACGTTCTGACGGTTGATGTCCATTTCCGCAAGTTTGTCAGGCGTCAGCCCGTATAGCGCGTTAAGTACCTTTTCCGCACCGCCCGGTCTGGACATTGCAAGTTCAACAGATTTCATCACAGCTTCCGGCGGCATACCGTCGAACAGGTCAAACAATGGATTCGATGCTAAAGCGCCGTATGCTTGTTTAATGCCTTCTGTGTTATCGGGCGTAAGTGTGGGCAGCACCACGTTCCGAAAAGCATTAAGCGTTTCTTCCCGCTTAACTTTAGCGGCATCGACGCGCGACTTTTCCATTGACGCCATATTTTGCAAGTCTGCGGCCCCGCCAGCCCCAAACAACGCGCGTCCGGTTTCCGGGTTTGCAGGGTCATACGCGCGCCGCGCTGCCGCCAACGTCGCCGCCTCGTTAGCTTCGCGCTGGAACTTCTGCGCCTGCAATCGATTGGCTTGCATCTCGTTCTGCAAGCCTTGCATTTTCATAATGACGCCAAGCTGGTTCATGCTGGCGTTAGGGTCTGGCTGCGGCGCCGAGATGGGCGTCAGGCCCCGGACAAGCGTTGGGTCTAATGGCATGTCAGCCCACTCCCGCGTAATTAAGCATACCTGAGCTACGACCGTCGCCAGTATTCCTAATCAGCGCGTTGATGTAGTCGCGCTGCAACTGCTGGTCCGGCGTGGTGCCGCGCGACAAGGCGCTGTTGATGGCCCTATTCCATCCCTCCTGCGCCCCTAAGTATCCAGACGCCCGCGCATCCGCCGCGCTGGTGACCGCGCCCGCCTGCGCTTGGCCCGCGTTGCCCATATAGTTGGCGACGTTGGTTCCCATATTCTGGCCCGCCTGCGACAGCGTATTGGTCGCCGTCTGACCCGCACCAGCTATGCTTTGAAGCGGGTTTAACAGGTTCGTTCGGTTGGTCTGGAATCTGTTAAAAGCGTTCAAGTACTCTTGCGACGCCAAGTCTTGCCCGTAGCCTTGGGCGGCTTTGAGCGCGCCGCCAGAGATAAGACCGCCTCGCGCCGCCGCCTGCCGGTCTAGCGCCTTCAGTCCTTCCGTCATGCGGAACGCATAGCCGGGGTCGGCTTGGAAGTCGGCCATCGTGAAGTTTTTCGACATCGAGCCATATCCCGGCGCGTTGCGGTTACCGCTTATACCCAGCAAGTCTTGCATCCGGTTCAGCGCATTAACGCCACCCTGACGGAACGGTTCGTTCAGCGCGGTCTGCTGGGCGAAAATGTCGCGGGCCAACTGCATCTGCTGTTGCGAAGTCTGCGAGCCGATGTTCGCCGCCTGCTGCGCGGCGTTGGCCTGCATCTTTGCGGCGTTCTCGACGGCATTGGCGTTGCGCATACCGGAAACAACATCAATCCCCGCGCGAACCAAATCGCCCTTGGATACGCCCCAGTCCTGCATTACGTCAGAAAACCAACTCATGTTGCTGCCTCCGGGGCCTGCGCCCGCTGTGCTAGTCACCCCAGCGCGTCCGGGGATGTTCATAGACCCTATGGCGCCTGCCGCGCGCGCCGCGTTCGACATGCCGGCGGCGGTGCCCCCCGGCAACCGCCCCGCCACCGCCGCGTTCTCAAACGCGCGGGGAAACAGCGACGCGGTGTTGATGTTGCTCAGCGTAGACTCAGCCGCACCGCCGGGAAAATAACTGGCAAATTCTGCGCTGCTCAGCTCAGGGCCGTACTTCAGATAGTTTAGCGCGTTGCCGGGTGCGTTTGCGATGGACGACCCGATGTTTCGCGCATAGTTAGCCCAACCGCCAGCAGCGCTGACGCCAGCTTTTAGGCTGGCGCCGCTCATGCCGCCAAGATAGCCGCCGCCGGCACTTAGCGCGATGTCCAAGAAATCGCCGCCTTCACCCGCCGTGCGACCGCCAGCGTAGGCCGCCGACAGCGCCGGGTTAACAAACCCAAGGCCAACGGTGATGATGGGGTCTAGAATCGACATCACGTCGAAGTCACGCGGCGCTAGGGCGTTCTGCGCCTGATAGTTCCGCGCCGTCATGTCGAACAGAGCATGTACCGGCGCGTTGGGGTTCTGCGCCATCAGCGTCTTTAGCCCCGGCTGTCGTGCGTCGTCACGCCCGTACTGGGCTTCGCTAAACGCGCGGTTGTAGCCCGCTTGGCCTTTGCGGTTGTTCGGGTTTTCGCGATACCGCTTCAGCCAGGCGAGTGTGTCTTGCTCTACGGTCGGTGACTCGGGGTCGATTCCGCGAGCGTACAGCCCAGCACCCGGCGAATTGGCAAACCGCTTGACGTCTTCATCGTGCCTGAACCCGCCTGACATGCCGAAGCGGACCTTCACGCCGTTAAAGACGCGGACGTCCCCCTTCTTTGGCCTGCGGTATGCCATACGCTATGGGCCTGCGTTAATTTCCAGCACGGCGACGCGGGTGGTTAGTTCTTTAACCGCCGCCAGCAGCAGGGGGATAACCTCGGCGTACCGAAGGCTCAGCACGCCATCGGATTCACTCACGGCTTCGGGAAGTACGGCTTGAATATCCTGCGCGATAAGAAAGCTTCTTCGGGTGTCTTCTGGGTCGGTCTTATACTTTCCGATTACGGTACGAATATCCGCCAGCTTCATCAGCGCATTAGAAATTGGCTCGATGATGTCTTTTTCTCGTTCGTCGGAAATGGCGGCCCATGCCGTGGCGCCTGCTGCCAACTCAACGCCGTTGGTGTTTGCAATTACTTGTATTGAGCGCGCCCCGCTGTTGTGCTTTATCTTGTACGCCGTCGCGTCCAAAAAGTGCGCGGCAACATACCCGCTACCACCTATACTAAACTGCGCGGTGGCTTCAGTGCGGTTTACGGCGTCTACGATGTGGACTCTACCGTTTGGGCTGGTGGTCCCGATACCCAACCCATAGCCAATAGATGAACTGCCGTCCAATACCATTCCGGTCGTCAGGGTGCCATTTGCCATGACGTAAAACACCATCTGCCCGTCTTCGGCACCGCTGGTTACGACAGGCGCGACAGAAGCAATTCGGCCATATTCCGTAATCGCAAGAGCGCTGTTGTTGCCAAACATCCGCAAATTAACCATGTCGTCGTTTGATGCGGGGGACGCGCTGTTTTTGTAGTAGTACACGCTCATGCCCGTGGCCGAAGCATCGGTGGACACAAAATACGTTGGAACTAATTCGGGCGTTGAGATATACGCGCCGTTGTCGCCCGCCGCTGCTAAAAGGTTAAGTCGGTAGCTAGCAGACGCGGCGACGCCCATGCCGACGTTGCCGTTAAATTGCGTGTCGCCGTTGACTATTGGCGCAACCAGCGTAGTAAATGCGCCGGTGTTAGGCGTGACGTTGCCAATCGGTGGCGGCGCAGATAGATAGACGGCATTGGTTATCTGGAACCTGGTGCCGTCGTACACCACCGTAATTACTTGGCCGGCTAAGATGTCGCCAGCTGCCAACGCCAGCGTACCTTCTTTGGTGACCGTTTTTGCGCCTAATCCGTTCAAGTTCAACGTCACGCTGGTCGTTGCGTTGGTTCCGGCGGCGACAAAATTAAACGTCTGCCCCGCCGCGTAAGCGGTAAAATTCGGCGACGTCACAAGGGCCGTGATGGTGTCGGACCCACTGACGCTAGCCAAAAACTGCGATGTCCCAAACAACTCGCCGCTACCGACATTATCCACGGTCCAGATTTCGACATCGGCTGGCGTGGTCAATTTGAGCTTGTACGCGGCTGACGACAACCAGACGTTGGCCTCGCCTCGCGAATCCAAAATGATGGGGTTGGTGTTGGCCGTAGCGCCTGACTGCGACGTGTAGGTTGCCAGCGGCGTGGTGGTGCCGGCAGCATAGGTGTAGAGCTTGCCCCCCACCAATGGCACGCCAGCGGTGGAAAAGAACTGCATTTTCGGTAGCGGACTAAGTACGGCCACGGCAAACTCCTATGCGTTCGTCGCTTTGATGATGGCGAAATTTACCACGCAAGCCTCAGAACGCGAAGTGCCGCTGTAGTTGGTTACGCGAAATCGGCAACTGCCGGCGGCGACTGCTTGGCACTGCACGAGGTAGGTAGATGCAGTCCCGCCAGGCCCCATGTTGCAGATGACGGTATCAAACGCCGCGATGAAGCTGTTGGTCAGGACAAACTCAACTGACGCGCCCGCTGCCAGCGCGGCTGCGTTCATGGTAATTGCGCCGCAGCCTTTGTTCAGCGTGACGCCGGTTGATTTTGAGGTTAGCTGAGTGCTCGCGCCGCCGGGAGAATTCGTGAAGGCATCTTTGCCGTAACCTAGAACGCCTTGCGAGCAGAACACGCCTTGGGCATTTGATGTGGCCACGCTGCCAGATCCGTTGCCAACGAACAGCGTGCCCGAGAAAGCAGAGTTCCCGCTGTTGACCACCACCGCAAGTTCTTCGTCAATGGTGACATTTGTGCCTTCCTGCAACGCCCCGCCGATGTACATTGTGATGCCGTATGTATAGACGACCCCGGTGTTGTCGGCGCTAATCGTTGCAGGCGCAAATACGTTGCTAACCGCGTAGGTGTTTGTTGTTGACGGCGGCGAGATGTTGTCCAGAAACGACCGGCCCTCTTGGTAGAAGTTGGTCGGATTGATTAAGCCTGGAGGCCCGCCAACTAACGAAACCGCCGGGAAGTTCAGCCGCTGCTGATTGTCGATATTCATCGCCAAGACAGATGCCGGAATGTCGGTGTTTAGCGTGTAGAAATTCATCTGGCCGGACCCACCGCCTAGAGGAGAGGAGGTGATGTCGTCGTCGAAAAATGAATAATTAGCAATCGTTCCCGTATCTAAAACAATATCCGTACCCTGAGCGCCTGCGCTCAGAGTGACAATGCTGGAAAAATCAGACGTTCCGCCAACCAACAACATTCCATCGACGGTTAAGTCGCTGGTGAAGTATGCCGACGTTCCGTTGATAGCATCTGTGAACGTACCGGAATCGGCGCTAAAAGACCCAGTAAACGATGCGTCAACACCAGACAGCGTTGAACCAAGCGTTAGCGGTCCTGATATGGTAGTGCTACCAAATAGTACCGGCGAATCAGCGCGCACAAACACGCCGCTGCCAGTCCCCGTGTACTCGGCTTGCGTCAGGTGGTAATACTGACCCGTAGCGCCACCTTGAAGCCCCAACAGCTCGTCATGATTAATCGCGGTGGTGCTTAGTATGGTGTATTGATTCAAAAAAAATCGGTACCACTCCCGCGACATCAACCCGGTTCGCGGGTCGATAAACGGAACGCGGGGCGCAGGGATGGTAGTGGTATTTGGCGGGCTAGCCATTAGTGCTGGTCACCGATAGCTCGGCGCCAATGATGGCTACCTTTACCGGGTCGGACCCCGACACCTCATACACGCGGTCGCGCAGTTTGTCGGTCATACCCAACCGTCGCCAAAACGTCCGAGTGCCTGACGCGCCAATGGAGCCCATTGACGCCCAGTGTTCGTTCGACCATGTGTGTCCGCCATCGTCAGACCAACGGAGCATGGCTTGAGGGTCACTGCCTTGCCCAGTGTTAAGGCCAACGCCGGTTTCGCAATCTAATTGCAATGCGTGCTGCGCGGTTCTGTTCAAGTTGTTTTGCCCTGACGGCAGCGCTCGCCATGACCGCAACCAGCGCTGGGCCGCGCCATTGTCCGCATAAACGTCAAGGTCAAACGCATACAGGTTGCCGGAAGCGCAATCGCCAACGACGATTTCGTTGTTAAAGCTCATTTGGCAGTTGCTGGCGTGACGCGAAAATTGGCCGTTGTAAAACGCCGCTCGTTCGTGCCATGCACCAGTGGCTACGTCGTACACCCAAGTCGCGTTGCCCGTCGGGAACGTCAACACATAGAAGGCATGACCTTCTTGCTGGTAGGTGTAAGCAAACGCATCTGAGATGTTGGCGTAGCTTTGGATGGCAAACTCGATAGCGTGCGTGCTGACCCGCTGGCCGGTGTAGCCGTTGGCTCGGTAGACGATGCCATTGCCGCGCGCGTCGGACCCTAGCCAGAACAGCCCATTGTCAAGCTTGGCGATGGAGTACGGCGCCGCGCAACCAATTTCGTTGAACGCGCCTTGGATGCGCTCTAGCGGAAAGTTAACGTTCCCCGCGTCGTACCAAACCTCAACCGAATTGGTGCCAAATAGCCATACCTCGCGGTGGTCCACAATAAGCCCGACTAGATTGTCCGGCGAGCCTTCGGCGCTGGCAAACTCTAACGGGTCAACCGACGTACCATCTAGCAGTTGCGTGACCCAGATGGTTTGGGAGTTTGGCTGGTTGAATACGAAATAGCCGTCGATGTAACCAACGGTTACCGCGCCAGCAAAATCGGGGTCGGTAATTTGCGCGAACACGCCCGTAGTGGCGTTGTAAATGTAGCTGAGTGGGTTGCACGCAACGAACAGCTGCGTGCCGTTGTCGGACATGCTGACTGGGCCAGACCCGCTTACGGTGCCTAACACCGTGACGTTCCACGCCGCATCTACGCGGTACAGCGTGTTGCTGGACACCACATAGCCATACCCACCGTACTGCCACATACCTCGGACGGGGCCAGACCCAACGGTCGCCAACAAGCGCAGCCCCGGCGCGCGGTTGAGGAACCCAACGTCTTTGCCGTTTTCCGGTGTTGCCTCTGGGAACAGATTGACCATGCGGTTGTCGGCAGCGTTGACGCTGCGAGCCACATACGCCTGCCCCAGAATCGGCGTCTTCATCAATAGTTACCGGCAAACACGTTGAACCGCTGGCGGGTACCAACGATGCTGTACGGCAACGACATGATGTCGCCAGGGCTATTGATACGCTTGAGGTTGCGCTTGCTGGTCATAGCGATGCGCGACACAGTGGGCGACGGCTCGACGCCAAACTCTGGCGCCAGTTCGCACGCCAGATTGTATTTGAACGCCCGCAAGTAGCCTGGCGGGAACGCCAGTACAGTGGACAGCGTTGATGCGCGCGTTAGTTCTTCCACCGAAATGAAATGCCATTCCAATGCCCGTGTCGGCACGGGATAGACGTACATCTCGATGTCGGGGTACGTCATGTTAATCCAGATGATTTGCGGGTAGGTGCTGGTGACCGTCTTGACCGCAATACCGTCGTACTGCTGTTGATTGATGATTTTAATACCGAACGAGATGCCCGTAGTGGCGTCGCGCATGTACGTTGAGTCATCAAGCTGGATGGGCCGGTTGCCTTCAAAATCACCAGACGGCCCCAGCGTGCGGCTGATGGTATTAGGCGGCCAAGTGAACACTTGGTCTTCGTTGAGAAGACGCTAAGCCGCTCAGTGTTCCACGAATCAATCATCTGATTGAGCGCGGCGAGCGAATCTTGAGAAGTGGCCGGGGACGGCGTTTCGCCTTCCGCAAGCTGGCCGATTAACCGTAGCGCGGCGTTGATTTGCTCGCCTGCCGTGGTTTCGCTGGTAAACGGGACCGCTGGGACAATGATGGTCATATTGGTTTACCCTTTGAAAATGCCTACTAGGATAACAGCCGTTACGGGCACGGTTACACTTTGTAATTCGCGGAAATGGCCACATAGGACGTGGCGTTAAAATCTGTATCGGCCAGCTGCGTCGGGCTGCCCCCTGACATCCTGTCGATTCGGATGGTGGTGCTGTTGCTGAATGCAGCCACGAGGCTTGTGTCACCAATAGTCGCAGCCATGTTCCCCGGACGAATTGCAAACGCTTGGCTTACTGCTGTGTCTGACGCAAATGGCATCCCGGTGATTGTGGCCACGCCGGTCGAACTACCTTTTGCAGACAGCTGAAAATATGCTTCGGTGAACACGCGGTTTCCGATTCGGGTATACCGCCCGGATCTCGTTGAATAAGTCATGCCCGTCGAACCGCCGCCAAATGCAAGCGCTGGCGTCCAAGTGCCTTCTTCATACCAATCCAACGCATTCGCGTCTGTGTTGTTTTGGTTAGCAACGCGCAGCCCAAAAATACCGAGGTCAGTTCCGTTGCTGTTGTTGTTGCCATAGACGAGGCGCGAGATGGTGGCGCCGGTCGTGTAGAGCGGCGTGAATGCGTAAGTTCCCACGCCCACAAACGAATTGTTGGCGATGACGATGTTGTATTGAGTTCCGACAAACGCAATCACGCGGGTGGTGTCGTACAAATTATTGAACGAGCAGCCAGAGATGGTCGTGCTGTTTGAGCCGTCGCACTTGATAGCTGAATAGGTGGTCGCCGCGAAGTTGTACCCGACCTTGTAGAACGAACACCCAGAAAACACATAGGCGCCCGTGGTCACGCCAATGTAAACCGCTGTTTGCTCAGTGTTGTGGAACTCGCAGTTCTCAACCGTGATGGCCGCCACGCTGGGCTGGTCAATGTAGAGTGCGTTGGTCAGCTGGCCGAACGTGCAGCCAGTCAATTTCATATCGAAAATGGCCGGCGTAGACCCGGATGGCGACACTCCGTTGTCTTTAACCCAAATGCCGATTGGAGTTTGCGTGCCGTCCACCTTCACGCCGTCGATGTAAACCTGTTCAAAATTGATTGAATACAGCGGAGCTGTTGCGTCTTGCAGTTCGATCAGCGCCCCGTTGTTCTTCATCCATCCGATATATCCGTTCGCAATCCTCAGGTCGTCGTTACTGCGAACCCTAAACCCGTGGTCGGTGATTCTGTTTGACGTGATGAGAAATTGATCAAACGAATTGATCCAGCCCGCGTCGGAACTGCTGACCAGCGGATACAACCCAGTAATGCTCACCATCGTGCTGTTGGTCGCGCCAGTGAACGCATTCCCGGTGTAAAGGCGCACATTTCTAAACGTGCTGCTCTGAGCGTCCACCATGTCAATGCAGATGAAAAACTCACTTACACCAATGTTTTCAGCGGAGAAGTTCGCGGTGTCGCGCAACTTCAAACCAGAACCAGTTGCCACATGCACCGTTCGGGCAATCGACAGGTTTTTCATGCCGCAGCCTTGCAAGGCACCAGTTGGCGCGGCGGTGTTGTTGAAATAGACCGCGTCGGTTGCGGTGTTACAGACAATCACTGCGCCGCCGCTGCCGGCGGTAACATATTCAAGACCGTTTAACTCACCTTCAAGAACCGTCGCGGGGGATGTGATAGTAATGGTGCTGGTGATTAGATATTTTCCCGCAGGAAAGAAAATTGTCCGTCCCGGATTTGAGGTGATGGCAGTTTGAATCGCCGTCGTATCATTCGTCACCCCGTCCCCAACCGCGCCAAAGTCTTTAACGCTTACGCTTTCGCGCAGCTTGGTCTGGACGGTTGTTGCTACCGCGCCGGCGCCCGCCGGAAGATAGCCAACACTGTTGCTACCGGAAGGGGCTAGGAGGTCGTCAAGTTCAATGGCGTTAATGGTTACCGTTTCAAACCCTGTCTTTGCCACCACAAGGTCGTACAGCCCGTTGGCCGCGTAAAACGACACCTGGCCGGTTGAAGTCGAAAGAAACGGGTTTGCCAATGGCGTGACGCCATTGTCGGAATACAACGTCGCTAACGTCGTTGTGCCAGACACATATACCGTGCAAGTGGCTAGGCTAAGAACCCGAAGCGTCGAGTTAGAGCCCGTGGTCGAGGCGATGAAATTGACATATCTCTGCACGGCAAAAACTCCTATGCGGCTGGTCGGCGGCGGCGCTTAGCCTCTAATTCGTTGACCGGAGCGTCCGGCTCACCGGGAGTATATCGCACCCAACCATTGCATTCATCCGCCTCCGCTTCCGCTTCCGCGATAGCGACTTTGGTGCCGTGTTTTGGGTGTCTGAGGTATATGTGCATAAAGAAAACGGGGTGGTTGCCCACCCCGTCCCTATCCGCTTTTTAGGCGATTCGGTACAGCGTCCAAGCGCCGTCGCCGGTCTTGCGTGCGCGGAACGCGGCAGACGTAAGAGTCGCAGCGGTTGCCGTGCCCACAATCGTCCAACCCGTGCCAACCGCTATAGTGGCGGTAGAGCCCGCCGCATTAACCAGGTTCAGGTCAAACCCGCTGTCCACTTTTACGTTAGGCAGCGCAGCTTCAAGCAAAGCCACCGTAGGCAGCGTCTGCGTGCCCGGCGTGCCGCTAGGGACAACAATCAAGCCGGTAAGCACCTGAGCCGCCGTCAGCGTTCCTGCCGCAGTAACCGAAGCCGGCGCGCCCTGAAGGACCAAACGCACCTCATTGACGTTACCGTCAGTGTTCTGATACCCGTTTCCAGTAGAAGGAAATGCCATGATATTTTCTCCTTAACCCCAGATGCGGCAGGCCATCGGCGGGCGGATGGTCGCAAAACCATACAACACGTCGATACGGCAAGGCATACGGTCGTTGTTGATGTCGTACTGACGGACGATACGCAGGCTGATGCCGTTGTGAACCTGGCGGCTAGCCATGTCCACGCCTTGCGGCAGCAGAAGGTCGGCGGTCGCCAGCGTGATGGCGTCCTTGTGGTACACAAGGTTCTGCGGGTACTGGGTGGACGCCGTACCAATAAAGGTAACCGCCGCGTTGTCGGCAGGGAACGAATCCACCGTCGCCAGTGCGTTCGCGCTGGTGTAGATGGCCGGCGAAATCGCCACGTTCGTCCAAGCGCCCGAAGCCGCAGTAGCCAGCGAGGTCACAGTAAACTGCTGAAGCGAGCCAGTAGACTGACGGGTCTGCGGGTTGACCGCGTACACGTTAGCAATCGTGAACACATCACCAACAGCAATCGTGGCCGAACCCGTGCCGCCATCAATACTGATGGTGGTAGCACCTTGGGTGGTGACCGCGCCGTTCACCAGAATGGTGTCGGTCGTAGACCGCGAACCAGTGGTGTGCTGGACAATCGACTGCGACATGTTGATTTCGTCCAAACCCAAAATGCCCTCACCCATCATGCCGTTTTTGAACTGGCGGCTGATGGTGCCGGTGGGGTTGAACAAGCCCTTCATGCCTTCGACCAGCCCAGCGTTAGCCGCCGGGTTGACGGTGGCGTAGCGCGGCGACATACCAGCAGCGGATTCGTTCAGTTTCTGCTGCGCCTGCAACAGAACGAGCGAGGTAGCCGGGGTGGTGCCGGGGGTGCCAACCGACTGGAAGATGCTCTTGTAAGCGTTGGCGACATCGGCATCGATGCTGGAAGCCAACTGGCTGACGCGAGGTTTCAGCACGCGGTCGGCAAAATCATCTAGCTGCATGGTGAGTTCAGCAGAAGTGAAATTGACGCCGATGTGCTTCTGCGAAGCAACCGCGAGGGTGGTGTACTGTTCGTTGTCGTCCTGCACCTGAAGGGCGGCGCCATCGGTGACGAGCGCGCGGTCAGGCAGACGGATGCGGAGGGTCGAGCCAATTTTGGCGCCCTCAACGGCAAAGGAATCGTCGTACTGACGGTTCACGTT
>Ga0114968_10002699_pt1 | contig 13456 bp, 13 predicted proteins | sample M_130807_EF_Meta_FD_87020 | JGI IMG/M metagenome (GOLD analysis project Ga0114968, IMG submission 87020) | Freshwater microbial communities from Lake Montjoie, Canada to study carbon cycling - M_130807_EF_MetaG | ecosystem: Environmental > Aquatic > Freshwater > Lake | place: Lake Montjoie... | reverse complement strand
CGTGGGTGCAAGGGAAATAGCCCATCGCGTCCAGGTTCGCAGCCAAGGCGGCGACCGAATGCGGGTTGTGTGCCACATCCAGCACCAGCATGGGTTTGCCAGCGATGATCTGAAACCGTCCCGCAAACTCGACGAAAGCCAGCCCATTGCGGATCGCCTGCGCCGTGACCGGCAACAGGTCCCTGAGCGCCGTGAGCGCCGCCAGTACGCCGGATGCATTCACCAGTTGGTTGGCTCCACGGAGCGCTGGATAGGCCAAGCCACTGTAGCGCCGGCCCCGCCCGGCCCAGTTCCATTGCTGGGCGTCACCGGCCACATTGAAGTCCAGCCCAACCCGCCACAGGTCCGCACCGATGCCATGGGCATGGTCGATGACACTTTGTGGCGGTACCGGATCGCTCACCACCACCGGGCGGCCCGGACGCATGATGCCGGCTTTCTCCCGCCCGATCGCTTCGCGGTCGTTGCCCAAGAACTCCATGTGGTCCAGGTCAATGCTGGTGATCACCGCGCAATCCGGATCGATGATGTTGACCGCGTCCAAGCGGCCGCCCAGTCCCACCTCCAGAATCACCACGTCCAGGGGCGTACGGCCCACCACCTCCAAAATGGCCAGTGTCGAAAATTCGAAATAGGTGAGCGAGATGGCCTCGCCAAGCGTTCGCGCGGCCTCCACAGCGGCAAACCCGGCCACCAGGGCATCGGCCTGAACCGGCTGACCCTGCAGGCGCAGACGCTCTTCAAAATGCACCAAGTGGGGCGACGAATACACCGCGGTACGGTAGCCGGCTTGCAAGTAGATGGATTCCAACATGGCGCAAGTCGACCCTTTTCCGTTGGTACCGGCTACGGTGATGACCGGGCACGTCACGGCCAGCCCCATTCGGGCGGCCACTTCGCGCACCCGCTCCAGGCCCATATCGATGTTTTTGGGGTGCAATTGCTCGCAATAGGCCAGCCAGTCAGATAGGTTTTTCATAAGCGCCTCATTTTCACCCAGGGCGCGGCAAGCGCGCCGGTGGCATGATCAAGGCCTTTGCATTGCCCAGCGATGCCACCCAACCCCTTTGTCCCATGAGCACACCTACCCGCGCCACGGTTTACGGCATCCCAAATTGCACCACGGTCAAAAAAGCCCTGGAATGGCTCACTGCGGCCGACCTGCCCTTCCAGTTTCACGACTTCAAGAAATCGGGCGTGCCCGAGGACGCGTTGGCCCACTGGATTGAAGTCGTGGGCTGGGAGCCTTTGGTCAACCGCAAGGGAAACACTTGGCGCAAAGTGGATTCCACTCGGCAAGCCAGCATTCAAAATGCCGCCAGCGCCAGCGCCTTGATGCGCGATATGCCCAGCGTGATTAAGCGGCCCGTCGTGCGTTGGCCTGACGGATCCCTGACCGTAGGCTTTAGCGCTGATCAATTCGCCGCCAAACAAGCAAGCCAAAGCTCCTGATGCCGCGTACGCCTGCCCTAAAATAGAGGCCGCTCGCTGACGGCAAGCCGTTGACGCGGCCCCCAAGCGGCTCCTCCCTGGCGCTGAGCGCCCCTTATCAAAGCAACCCACCATGACTACCACCCATCTCCCCGGCGTCACCGTCGCCACCCAAGCCAGCGTTTACTTTGACGGCAAATGTGTCAGCCATAGCCTGACGATGGCCGACGGCAGCAAAAAGTCCGTGGGCGTGGTACTTCCGGCATCGCTCACTTTTGGAACGGCGGCGCCAGAAGTCATGGAGTGCGTGGCGGGTGCCTGCGAATACCTGCTGGCCGGTGAGACGGTATGGCAGAGCGTCAGCGCGGGCCAGAGCTTCAGCGTGCCAGGGGACAGCAAGTTCCAGATTCGGGTAAGCGAAGCCTTTCATTACATCTGCCACTACGCCTGAAGCAGACGGTCACGCCAAGCCGACCTAGTCCAACCACATTGATAGCGATAGCACCCCATGTCCACCATTCTTCAAAGCATCCCGGTCGGGAAAAAAGTCGGGATCGCCTTCTCCGGCGGGCTTGACACCAGCGCGGCCCTGCACTGGATGCGTAACAAAGGCGCGGTTCCTTACGCCTACACCGCCAATCTCGGGCAGCCCGATGAGGCCGATTACGAGGAAATTCCGCGCAAGGCCATGGAATACGGCGCCGAAAACGCCCGCCTGATTGATTGCCGCAGCCAACTGGCCGCCGAAGGCGTTGCCGCACTTCAAAGCGGGGCATTTCACATCTCAACCGCCGGGGTGACCTATTTCAACACCACCCCGATTGGCCGGGCCGTCACCGGCACCATGCTGGTGGCCGCCATGAAAGAAGACGATGTCCACATCTGGGGCGACGGCAGCACCTTCAAAGGCAACGACATTGAGCGCTTCTATCGCTACGGCCTGCTGACCAATCCGGCGCTGAAAATTTACAAGCCCTGGCTTGACCAAGCGTTCATTGACGAGCTCGGTGGCCGGGCGGAAATGTCAGCCTTCATGACTGCGGCAGGGTTTGGCTACAAGATGTCCGCCGAAAAGGCATATTCCACCGACTCCAACATGCTGGGCGCCACCCACGAGGCCAAAGACCTAGAGCACTTAAACAGCGGGATGATGATCGTCAACCCCATCATGGGCGTGGCCTTCTGGAAGGACGAAGTCGAGGTCCAGCGAGAAAACGTGTCGGTTCGCTTTGAAGAAGGCCGACCGGTCGCCCTCAACGGCGTGGAATACCCCGATTTGGTGGAACTGATTCTTGAGGCCAACCGCATTGGCGGACGCCACGGTCTGGGCATGAGCGACCAAATCGAGAACCGCATCATTGAGGCCAAGAGCCGCGGCATTTACGAGGCCCCTGGATTGGCGCTGTTGTTTGCCGCCTACGAGCGCTTGGTCACCGGCATCCACAACGAAGACACCATTGAACAGTACCGTGACAACGGCCGCAAACTGGGGCGTCTGCTGTACCAGGGTCGTTGGTTTGACCCCCAAGCCATCATGCTGCGTGAGGCGGCACAGCGCTGGATTGCGCGCGCAGTCACGGGCGAAGTGACGCTGCAGTTGCGCAGAGGCAATGACTACTCCATTTTGGACACAAGCTCGCCCAATCTGACCTACCACCCCGAGCGCCTGACCATGGAAAAGGGTGAGTCGATGTTCTCGCCCGCCGACCGGATTGGACAGCTGACGATGCGCAATCTAGACATCGTGGACACCCGGGCCAAGCTTGGCATTTACGCCCAAAGCGGACTGTTGGGCCACGACGCAGGCACCGATATGTTGGGTATCACCCACCAGCCTACGCCGTAGGGCCAAGGCACCTCAACCTAGCCGCAGCACCATGGCCGTCTTCCGACCCCTCCCGCAGGCGCCCAAACCGGCGCATTGTTGTTAGGGACCGGCGTGGTGAATAGCAAGCCAGCGCTTCCATTTTCACGCTGGTTGCGTGCGCTGGCCGTTGTCATGGTGCTGGCATGCCTTGCGCAGCTGGTTTTTCAATGGCGGCACCAGCAAAGCCTTCAGGAGCAACTGAACGCGCGTGCGGAGAGTGCTGCCAGTTCTATCGACGCGCTGGAACGCGAATTTCTGCGTTTTCGGGGCGTGCTACTGCGTCAGCTGAACGGGCGCGAGAGTGCCGACCCGCAAGTTTTGATGGAACATGCGGCCTTGTTGCAATCACGGGCCATGATTGCCCGCCAGTCGCCCGGCAACGCAGCGCTGCTGGCCGAGGCTGCGCACGCTCGCGTGCTTGACCGGGTGCTCACGCTGAGCAACAAGGTGGAAAGCGGCGCCCTGGACACGCAGGCCGACACCAGCAAGTTGCAAGCGCTGGTGCAGGAATCGGACGCCCTTGCGCCTGACTTGCAACAACTGGTGAAGGCCGCGCAAATTGCCACCACCGATCGCCTCCAGCACGTCAACAGCGAGGTACAGACGCAGAACCAGGTGCTTGCGATCCTAACTGCCCTCCTGCTGGCCATTGTCTTAGCCGCGGTGGCGATCGTATGGCAACAACAACGTAACGTAGCGACGGCAGCAATCAAAGCGCAAAGCCTGAACGACCACTTCCGGGAAACGCAAATCCAGGCAGAACGAGCCAACGAGAGTAAGAGTAAATTTTTGGCCAATATGAGCCACGAGCTGAGGACCCCGTTTAACGGAATATTGGGCATGCTCGGCCTGCTGAGTACTACCGGTCTCACCGCGCAGCAGGCTGATTACGTCCGCACGGCCAACGCCTCGGCCAGCCACCTGCTCAATGTGCTCAACGATATTCTCGACATCTCCGCGCTGGACGAGGGAAAGATCAGTATTCATCTTGTACCGTTGCACCTGCCTCATTTGTTGTACGAGGTCGAGAACGTAATGCGGCCGCAGGCTTTGGCCAAGGGCTTGGGTTTTGCGTTTGAAATAAGCCCCGACATCCCGACGTGGGGCCTGGTGGACGCCACCCGCTTTAAACAAATCCTGTTTAACCTGATCAATAACGCGCTCAAGTTCACCGAACACGGCGCAGTGGAGGTCACCGTGCGCCGGTCGCCAGTGCAAGCCCCCGACCAATCCGACTCCTTCAGCCCTATGCTGCTGATCGAGGTGGCAGACACCGGCATCGGCATGACCTTGGAGGCCATGGACGGTCTGTTTCAACGCTTTCACCAATTGGACAACAGTGTGGTGCGCCAGTTTGGTGGCTCCGGGCTCGGACTGGAAATCTCCCAATCGCTGGCGCACATGATGGGGGGTGACATTGATGTACGCAGCACCCCAGGCCAAGGCTCCTGCTTCACGCTGGCACTGCCCATCCGCCCGTGTGAGCCGCCCGCCCAAAATGCAACTCAGGTCCCGGCGCCAGTCACGACTTCGGCTCTCAACTGCGCGACAATACGCAGAATTCTGGTGGCTGAGGACAACTCGGTGAACCGCAAGTTTGTTGGCATCCTGTTGGATCGGATGGGCTACCAGACCACTTTTTGCGAAAATGGGCAACTGGCGCTGGACTGCGTGCAGCGCGAGGAATTTGATCTGGTGCTGATGGACGTTCACATGCCGGTAATGGACGGCTTGGCCGCCACCCGTGCGATCCGGACCATGGGCGGCACGGCCCAGAATATTCCAATCATCGCACTCACCGCGGACGCTATGAACAATGCCCAAGAAGAAGCACTTGCGGCCGGGGTGAACTACTTTGTGACCAAACCTGTTCAAATGGCACGCTTGCAGGAAGCAATTGAGCTTTGCCTGTCAACGCAGAACAGCCGCAGCAGCGACTCTGACGAAAGCTAGCGCGCGCGTTGGCGCAAGCCCATCAGCCCGAGCACCGCTCGGTCGGCCACCAGATACTGCGGTGCGATCGCTGCCAAGGAGGCTGGAACAATACCCAGCGCCTGCAAACCCGGCCACCGACTAGTTGCCACGTTGTCGACCTGCATCGAATCAAGGTTGTCAACGCTCATCACGGGTTCGCCGGGCATGAGTCCCAACAACACCGCTTGCACCTTGCCCATCCAGCGTGGCAAGCCGATCACCGGGCGGCCGCGCCCGTGACGAATTCCGGTCAACCGCGCCGCCATCTGCACCAACTCTCGCAGCGCGTAGACCGTGGGTCCCACCAACTCATAAATCTGCCATTGCGGCCGTTCGGACAGGCCGTTTTCCACGCTTTGCACCACCGCACGGGCCACGTCTTCAACCCACACCGGCTGGAACTTGGCGTCAGCGCCCGCCAAGGGCATGACCGGGAACACTTTTTGCAAGGCGGCAAACACGTTTAAAAATTGGTCCTCCGCTCCAAAAATCACGCTCGGACGAAGGACGGTTAGACCCGTAGCCTCTGAATCCCAGGGCTCGGCCGCCGTGGCTTCGGACCAACCCAGAATATTCATCAGAGCCGCCTCACCCTGTCCCTTGCTGCGCAAGTAGTTGGAAGGACAATCCTGCGGCGCTCGATGATCGGTGCCCAGGGCGCTGACATGCACCAGCTGGCGCACCCCTTGGGCCAAGCAAGCGTGGGCAATTTTTTCGGGCAACACACGGTGCACCTGGTCAAAGGCAGAAGGCGTGCCATGCAAAATTGCCACTAGATTCACGACCGCGTCGACTCCAGCCATTGCGCGGGTCAGCGCCGCTTCATCGTGGACATTGCACTCCAGCACCGTCAGCGCGGGCAGGTGCTGCACTTGGCGGGCGTTGACCGCACGCCGGGTGGGTACGCTCACACGGAACCCCGCGCGCGCCAGCTTTTCGCACACATGGCGACCGACAAAACCGGTGCCCCCTAAGACCAATACATGTTTCATGGAAGCGACTTTAGCGCCCCGGTATGACCCTGCGCTTGCACAGGGTCAAATGGGCATCAAAGAACCACGGGCTCGGTCTCTAAACGCAGTCCAAAGCGTTCATAGACACTGGTCTGAATGGACCGCGCCAAGGTCATGACCTCACCGCCGGTCGCGCCCTGCGCGTCTCCGGGCACGCCACGGTTCACCAGCACCAGTGCTTGTTTCTCGTACACGCCAGCCTGGCCGATGGACTTGCCACGCCAGCCGCAGGCGTCGATCAGCCAGCCTGCGGCGAGTTTGTAACTCCCGTCTGCCAAGCGGTAGTGGACGACCTTGGGGTCACGCGCAATGATGTCGGCACACTGCTCCGCGCTCACCGTGGGGTTCTTAAAAAAGCTGCCCGCGTTGCCGATCAGGGCGGGGTCGGGCAGCTTGGCGCGGCGAATCTGACAAACCCAGTCGAAAAGCTGGTCGGCTGTGGGCTGAAGGCCACCGTGTTCGGCCTGCTTTTTTTCAAGGTCGGCGTAGCCCAGCACCGGCTTCCAGGGCTTGGGCAGCGCAAAGCGAACGCGCAAAATCATCGCACGGTCTTTCAGACCCAAGCCCTTTTCACCCGCCTCATGTTTGAACACCGAGTCGCGGTAACCAAAGCCACACTGCGCCGCGTCCAGCGTAAACAGCTGGCCGGTCTGCAAATCAATGGCGTCCAGAGACTCAAAACGGTCTTGCAGCTCCACGCCATAGGCACCAATGTTTTGTACCGGGGTGGCGCCCACGGTGCCTGGAATCATGGCCAGGTTTTCCAGTCCGGGCAGACCCTGCTCAAGCGTCCAGGCCACAAAGTCGTGCCAGTTTTCGCCCGCGCCGGCTTCGACGATGTAATGCTTGGGGGTTTCGCGCAGCAGGCTGCGGCCCATCAGCTCCACCTTGAGCACCAAGGGCTTGACGTCGCCGGTGATCACCAGGTTGCTGCCCCCGCCGAGCACAAACTTGGGCTGGCCACGCCATTCGGGGGCGGCACAAATTTCCTGGGCATCTGCATCGCTGCAAACGCGCACCAGCGTATGCGCTTTGGCCACGATGTGGAAGGTATTGAGTGCCTGCAGGGGAACGTTTTTCTCGACTAACATTCAGGGATTGTCGCATCCGCCCCGGATGCCTGTCCCAACTTCAGCGCACCGAGAAACACGCCATGCCCTCATTTGACACCGTCTGCGAAGCCAACCTGGTTGACGTAAAAAACGGAGTGGAAAACACCGTCAAGGAAATCACCACCCGCTTTGATTTCAAAGGCACCAGCGCCAGCATCGAGATCAAGGACAAAGAAATCACCATGATCGGCGACGCCGAGTTCCAGCTCGCGCAAATTGAAGACGTGCTGCGCAACAAACTCACCAAGCGCAATGTCGACGTGCGCTTTCTGGACATGGGCGATGTTCAAAAAATGGGCGGCGACAAGGTCAAACAGGTCATTACCGTGCGCAACGGTATTGAAGCCGAGCTGGGCAAAAAAATCCAGCGCATCCTCAAAGACAGCAAGCTCAAGGTGCAAGGCGCGATTCAGGGCGACTCTGTGCGGGTAACCGGCGCCAAGCGCGACGACCTGCAAACCGCCATGGCGCTGCTGAAAAAAGAAATTACCGACGTTCCCCTGAGTTTCAACAACTTCCGGGACTAAGCCGGGCCGCCCGCTACCCGTGGGGTCGGGCTATTTTTTGCCGATCTTGGACTCGGTGCCTTTGACCAGGCGCGACAGATTTTCGGCATGGCGCCAGATCAGCAAGCCGCTAACCACCACCAAAGTCAGGGCAATGCGGTTGTCCGCACGCCAAAACACACCGTCGGCCATCAGGTAATACACCGGTACAAACACGGCGGACACCAGTGCGGCCAGCGACGAGTACCGGAAAAAATACGCAATCAACAACCAGGTCACGATGGTGGCCAAGCCCAGCACCGGGTTGACCGCCAGCACCACGCCAATGGCCGTGGCCACGCCTTTGCCGCCCACAAAGCGAAAGAACACCGGGTACAAATGCCCCAAAAACGCGCCCAGGCCGACCATCGCCACCGTGCCAGCGTCCAGCCCGAACTCAGCGCCCCAGGTTTGCACCGCCACCACCGGCAGCCAGCCCTTGAAGGCGTCCAGCAACAGCGTGAGCACCGCCGCGAGCTTGTTGCCCGAGCGCAGCACGTTGGTGGCGCCGGGGTTTTTGCTGCCGTAGCTGCGCGGGTCGTTCAGGCCCATGGCGCTGCTGACGATGACTGCAAAAGACAGCGACCCGATCAGGTAAGCGGCCACTGCGGCCAGGGCCGGAAAAAAGGGGGCAATGGGGGCAAATGGGGCAAGGGCTTCCAAGAAAATTCTCCGTATGTTTTGTCAGGACGCTGCGCCAGGCACTGGCCCTGCGGGTCCCGTTAGTCTTCTAGCGCGCACTGTACCGCCTTTGCGCCCAGCAAAGTCAGGCACAGCGCCGGGTCAATGCCCACCAGATAGCCGCGCCGGCCGCCGTTGATCAGGATTTTGGGCAACTCAAGAATGCTGGACTCCACGAACACCGGCATGGTCTTGCGCGTGGCAAAAGGCGAAGTACCGCCCACCAAATAGCCACTGTGGCGGTTGGCCGTCTCGGGCGCACAAGGCGCCACCGACTTGGCGCCAATCTGGCGCGCCAGGTTTTTGGTCGACACCTTGCGGTTGCCGTGCATCAGCACCACCAGCGGTTTGGCGTCCTGGTCTTCCATGATGAGGGTTTTGACCACATGAAACGGGTCCCAGCCCAGCACCTCGGCGCTGTGCTGGGCACCGCCGTGCTCCAGGTATTCGTACGGGTGTTCGGTAAACACCACCTTCTGGGCCTTGAGGAACTGGGTGGCCGGGGTTTCGCTGACGCGGTCGTTGCGCTGGTCTTTTTTTGCCATAGGTGGGTATTTTGTACCGACCCGCGCTGGGCTTGAGCAGCAGACGGAGCTTGAGTCTCGGATGCCAGACCGCCCTCTTTTAAACCATTTTCTTTTTGATAAGATGAAAGCATCGGCTCCCACAAAAGCCGATGGACAAGAAATTGAAGGGCAAACCCGGTGAAAGCCGGCGACGCAAAGCCACCGAACTACCGCGCCACCCTGGGCGCAACGTCAGCGGGGCCGCCAGATTCGACGGACAAGATGGGCTTGTCTGCTCTTACCTGACATTGCTAAGGCAATGGGGAAGTTGGAATGCGTCTAAGAAACAACATTAGGAAACACCGGTTGTTTGTTCTGCACTGCCGGTTGCTGCAGGCGACCCGTGGCGGACATCTGACCTCAGAAATCGAGCTCTCGAAAGCGGACATCTCAACATAAAAGATGAGCCGCGCCCAACAAAATTGGGACTTAAGAGCTTTGAATTCAGCAACATTTCGCCAAAAGAGGAGGCGCCACCTTGTCTAATATAACGGCACCACTGGTCGCATTTGCATACCTAGCTGAGACCGCAAATGAGAGTGGGCACAATCTCGACCTAATTTCAGCGTTGGTCCCATTATTGGGAATAGTGTCATCCGCTCACGACGGACACCTATTCCAAGCCACAGTTCTCGCGCGGGAATTGCGAACGCGGTTTGGACTCAGGGTAAATCCATATGCGGTAGAACAATGGATCCCGCAACTTAAAGCTTCTGGCGTAATTAAGGCAACGGTGGTAGTTGCACCAAAAGGATTGAAGCCTGTCGAACAATTGTTTTTTTCTAAGGTAGGTGATTCCATCGATTTGGTGGATGAGTCAGACATCGACCAAGTAGTTGAACAGTTTTTAGCTTTTTCCAAGCCCCGTTTGGAAAGGGTCGGGCAACATATGTCCGACCAAGCGTTGGAAGAGGCGTTTCTGCGGGAAATTGCGGATCTTGACTTCCTCGCTGCTGTTTTTAAAACCAATAAATCAGCGAAATCTACAAGGCTTTCGCTAGCTTCCAATCAAGCATCGAATCATGAAAACGCTGATCTGGCTGCCGCATCAGAAATAGATGTTCTGTGTGCAACATTCTTTCTTCATATGGCTGAAGTGGATCCAGTAGCTTTCGATCTCATTGTGAAGATCGCAAGTGGCGCAGTTATTTCAGAGGTATTGTTTGACGTTGGAAATCCGCAAACCGTCACATCGTTTGAAGGGCAAACGGTTCTTCTGGATGGCCCCATTTGCATAAAAGCGCTTGGATTGAACTCAAAGGAAGACGAGACACATATTACGGACCTGCTAAATTCACTTTCTAATCGAGGAGCAAAGCTCGCCATATTCGAGCATACGGTTAACGAAGTTAAGTCCCTACTTTCTGCTGCCCTAAAAGGGTCTACTGAACCGTGGGGCTATGGTCCGACGGTCCGTAGAATTCGAAGTGATCCCAAAGCTGCTGTTTTGGCAAGGTCAGTACTCGCAGATGTCGAACTTGCTGTGCGATCTATCGGCCTGAAGGACGTTCTCAAAAATCCAACGACCAGCGCATCTTGGGCGCTACTTCCGCAAATGCGGGAGGATGCCTTGTCTGAAAAGTTGGCCTGGTATGAAAATCCGGAATCGAGGCAGCGCGATGCGGCTTCACTTGCAGCAACCTATCGTTTGCGTGCGGGACTTCGCACAAACCCGAAACAGATACATGACTCTCGATTTCTGTTCGTTACTGAGAACGCACGCCTCGTTGATGTTTCATATGGATTCTTTAACGGCGACCCTGATGCGCCGATCGCGGTGACCGACCGATACTTGGCGGGATATCTATTCGTCATGTGTGGTGGATCCGATGACATAACTGGGCTACTCAAGAGGCGCGTATTGGCAAATTGCACGAACGCCGTTGCACCACAGACTGATTTGATAGCGAAAATGGCATCCTTCGTTGACGGGTTGGATGAGGACCATCGACGGCGGTATACCGCAATGATGACTGACTCCAGAGCCGCTCGATATCTAACGGAAATCACTTTTGGAAACTCAGGTTACCTTCAGGCACACAATTTTGAGAACGTACTCGCCGAAATCTATGACGAAGCAGTCGTAGAAAAATCAAAGGCGCTGACCGATCAAAAAACCACTCTGGAAGCCAAAAGCAACGCAAAGATGGCATCGATCGTGGCCGAGCATTCTCAAAAGCTTGCTACGGAGCGTGAGAATCAAAACCGATTGAAAAAGGAGATGGATGCAAAGGACCGGCAACTTTGGAGTGAACAGACGTCTAAGCTTGGGCTGGAAGTGCAACTCTCTGACGCAAAGTCACAGCTTCGAGTTGCCTTAAAAAAGGCTGCGCAAGACTCTTACGATTTTGGTCAATTCGTAAACTGGATGTTATACCTTGCCTACATGCTGCTTGCAGGAATGCTCGCATGGGTCGGGGATGTAATTTCGACGAGCAGCGACTACAGAATAATTTACTATGTCATATCTGCATTTGTTATGTTAATTGCACTGCATAGACTGCCACATTACTTAATCGATAGGCCTCGGGCCTGGTTTGTACAATGGCAATTTGGCCGCTTACTTACGAACAGGGGGCTCACATCGAGCGGAGAGACGTTTTATTTTGATCCAGTATCAGGTACCCTAACCTACGATTCTCCGAACCTACAGTAACAGGGGTGACCGTGACCATTCGCTTCAAGCCGAGAATAGGCACTAGAGCCTCCAAAAGCGTTCATTGAACTATTACTGCAAGTGACTCTCAACATCAGTAGTAATCGTCCTCCAGTTAATGACGAACAGCCCCGACGATGACGGTGTTGATATCCACTATCTCAAATAGCGCGACATAACCCGCATGCCCAAATGAAATGACCAGTTCGCGGACAAATGAAATACTCCCTACCTTGTGATAGGCAAACGGCGACGATGCCAATAATGCGATGCCGTCTTTGATGGCCTGCAGGGCACGTTCCGGTACATCGAGGTCGCCAGTTTCACTGTCCAATTCGCGTCGCGTCGCAGCGCAAAGTCAAACAACTGCTCCAAGCCATGGACTGCCACTTCGCGCAGTTGGACGGTGTATTTCACCCGCCGCGCTGCGCCAAGACGAGCTTTGCCGCCGCCAACTTGGCTTCCAGCTTGCCAATCACCTGATCAGCGGGAACACCGTTGCTCTCGCGCTGGGCCGCTTCGATGGCGGCAATACCGCGGCGAATGAATTCAGCCTCGTTCTTGCGCTTGGCACCCGTGGTGCGCACCGCGCTTTCGACGAGTTGCGAAAGGATTTCCCCTTGTTCCCGCACACCTTCAAGCTGAAGCCGAATATCTGGGGCAACGCGGATGAGGGGAAGTGGGGCTGTATTCATGGAGCAAATGTATGGCAAACGCAGTGCAAATTCGCCCGAATCAAGCCTGGCACCGTCGCTTACCGCTGATGTGCCAAGGCCTTACGCGCTATGGCGCAGCAGGTCACCATCAGCGCCTTAAAAGCGCTGGCAAAAACCCCTTTTACCTCGCCCGCAACCCCTGCGTATCCGCAGCCAGCTGGGTAATCCGCGCCCAGTCCCCCGCCGCCATCGCGTCCGCGGGCACCAACCAAGATCCGCCCACGCACACCACGTTGGGCAGGGCCAAGAAGTCGGCGGCGTTTTGCAGGCTTACGCCGCCAGTGGGGCAAAAGCGTACGTCAAAGAAGGGGCCGCTCCAGGCCTTGAGCATGGCGGGGCCGCCGGCTTGCATGGCGGGGAAAAATTTGAGCTCGGTAAAGCCGTCTTCTTGGGCCATCATGATTTCGCTGCCAGTGGCCACGCCGGGCAGCAGCGCCAGGCCCACGTCGCGGCAGGCCTGGCCTACGGAGCTGGTGTAGCCGGGGCTGACCGCAAAGCGCGCACCGGCGTTGGCGGCGGCCTGGGCATCGGCGCGCGAACGCACCGTGCCTGCGCCCACCACTGCCTCAGGTACTGCGCGGGCAATGGCCTCAATGCAGGCCAGGGCCTGGGGCGTACGCAGGGTTACTTCGAGCATGCGCACACCACCGGCCACCAGCGCGCGCGCCATGGGTACGGCGTGGGCTACGTCGTTCAAGACAATGACTGGAATGACGGGTGCGTCTTGCATCACTTGCAGGGCGGTGAAAGTAGCGGCGGATGGGGTTGTCATGGGATATTCCTGTTTAATAAATCTTGGGGTCGAGGCGGCGGCTTAAAGCCAGCTGCAAGCGCCCTCTTCGGCGGCCAGGGCGCTGCGGCGCATGCCCGCAAACAACTCACGGCCCATGCCGAT
>Ga0114968_10002697_pt1 | contig 13461 bp, 12 predicted proteins | sample M_130807_EF_Meta_FD_87020 | JGI IMG/M metagenome (GOLD analysis project Ga0114968, IMG submission 87020) | Freshwater microbial communities from Lake Montjoie, Canada to study carbon cycling - M_130807_EF_MetaG | ecosystem: Environmental > Aquatic > Freshwater > Lake | place: Lake Montjoie... | reverse complement strand
CTGTGTCTGTCGCAGCTGATAGTAAAGAAGAATAAACCCAATTAATGATACAAAGACCCCAGCTACAGTTCCGAGGCCTTGGCAAATATCGGTCCAACTGGGTGAGGCCATTTGAGTGAGGATTGGGCTAACATTGAAGATCATTCACAGATCATGAGGTTTGTCAGCAGCTTTATAGCCAACACTTTGACGCGAAAAAGATGCCAGGCATTAAGTACGAACTCCCGCGTAGTACACCACTGATAATCAATCCATAACGCCTCTTATTCACCCTCGTTTTTAGAACGTGATAATCGTCGGCACTGCTCTTTCTTCGGCAATCCCCCTGACGGCCAACCCTTTGTGAAAAAGATGCCAGGCCTTGGTTGCAAAGGCTCTCCCTCCCTCTTTTTTTGCCGAGCCTCAGCAAGATTCGGCCCACTTGATCAACATATCACGGTTGCGCTTGGCGACGGTCCAGGCAAGGTCGGCAGCGGTGGACGAGTTTGACAGCATCATCTCCCAGCCCAATGACGCCTACTTCAAGCAGGTGTTCTCTCACCTGCCGCGCGCTACACTTTTCTTCCAAACGCACCTCGACGCTGAGATCGTCGCACGGATCGACTGGCCGTCTCTAAAGCTGGAGCCTGCCTCCTTTGTGAAGCAATCGCTCCAGCAAACGCACTCGGACCTGCTCTTCAGCGCCCAAATGGGCGAGCGTGAGCTGAAACTCTACTTGCTCTTCGAGCACTAAACCAGCGTCGATGCCGAGATGCCGCTGCGCCTGCTCAGCTATGTGCTGGAAATTCTGCTGGTCCATCTGAAGGCCGCAGGACTGCCGCTGCCGCCGGTGCTGCCGTTTGTCCTGCATCAGGGGCCGGACCGCTGGACAGCCTCGCCCTGTTTTGAAGACCTCTTTGATCTGCCCGAGGCCGAAGCCAGTGTGCTGCTGCCCTACCTGCCGAAGTTCCGCCATCTGCTGCTGGACCTCACGCAGCGTGATCCTGATCAGGACGAGATCCACGACTCGCTGCGGCTGGTGTTCCAGCTCATGAAACTGGCACGACAAAAGAAGCTGGCTGACTTCCTCTGCTGGAATGCCAGAGAGATGTCGCGGCCCGGCTGGGAGGTGGAGGATGCACTCGTGTTGCTCAGCTATCTTTACGCCATGTGCGTGGATGCGGGGATTGACGAACAGCAGATCGCCCATAACTTGGAACAGAAACCGCACCTGAAAGAAAGCATTATGTCACTCGCCCAAAAACTTATCGCCCGTGGGCAAGCCGTTGGGGAGGCCCGTGGAGTTTGGATTGGCAAGATTCAATTACTGGAGCAGATGACGGGCATGGAAATCACGACGACGGCGGCGCTGGATACACTGGGCCAGGAAAAGCTCGAAGAGCGCTTCGCTGCTTTGGAGCAGAGCTATGCGGCAAAATTCAAGCAACGCTAACGCCGCACGAGGCCAGGAAGCAAAACTCTTGCGCCTCTGAAATCTGGCTTGCACCCCGCTGCCATCAATTCCCAAACAGCGCCCGCTGCTTCGGCGGCGCTGGGCTGGCCTTCGGCTTGGACGGATTGCCGCCAATCCGCTGCGCTTCGAGCAGTTGCTTCTCCGTGGGTGGCTTGCGTTCATCATTGTTGCCACCACCAAAGATGCGCGGCGACCAGCGGGTGTCCTTCAGCGTCCCCGAGCCCTTGTAGGCCATCAATTGCGTCACCGGAAACAGCAGGATGCCCAGGCCGCGCATGCGCACCTCGGCGTTGAAGTCGATGTCATCGCGGATGAAGTCCACATTGCCGCGGCTGAAGATGCGAAAGGCGCTGGACACGGCCTCCACGTTTTCAGTGACGATGAAACCATCCGACACCTCAAAGGTGCAGTCCGCTTTCTTCGCCACATTGTAGCCCTTGATCGGTGACGGCAGGAAGGCCCCGATGATGGGTGTCAGCGGCCCGAGCACCGGCAGGGCGAGGAGGTTGCCATTCACGATGATCAGCGCACCGCCGCCCTTCAGCGCCTTCCAGTCGTCCATGCGTCCGGTGAATTTGAAATGGCCGCTGATGTCTCCCACACTTTCATTGCCCGGGGAGTACACCTGCGCAAAGCGTTGAAAGCTCAAGGCGTTCATGCGCAGTTCGCCGTCATAGGCGGTCGGCTCGCGGTTTTCATTCAGGGTTCCCTTCAAGGTCATCCCCCCGCCGAGCACATCCGCAGCGATGTCGATCCGCGCAATCCCCTCCCGGTTGTGCACCTCCGCCCGCACCTCCTCAAATGGCAGCTTGCGGCTAAACACGCTGTAGGGAAAGCGCCCGGCCCGCACCTCCACGTCATAGCCCTTCACCCCGGGCGCCAGATTGACCGCCCCCTTCGCACGCAGGGTGTCGCCAAACAGGCGGCCGCTGAAGTCGAAGTTCAACATGTTGCCGACAATGTGAACGCCGCCATAGGGGGCAATGATCGGATAGTCCTCGTTCCACAGCACATAGTGCGCACCACCCACCGGATTTTTAAAATCCACCTGGTAGTTGTTGCGCTGCGGATTGCCCTTGAAGCCGATCGTGCCGTCGGCGGTCACGTCCGTGCCGGGGGAAAAGCGGTACTGGGCGATCTGATCTGCCACCTTCGGCGCAAACGCACGCACGATGCCCGCCGCATCCGCGACCGTATGCACATTGACGAGCCGCAGCCACTTTTCGTCGTCATGATCGTTCACAAACACCAGCTCCGCCTCCGCCGGACCATCCGGACGCTGCACCCTCACATTGGCATAATTTTGAATGTCCCCGAACAGCACCAGATCCATCTCGGCGGAATCAAAGTACACCTCCTTGTAGCGGAAATGGCGCAGCACACCATGACCGGAAATGGGACATTCGTGCAGATTCGGTGTCGGGCCGGCGCAGGCCATCTGAATGTCGATCTGCGAGGTGTCATCAAAGGCAAAACGCTGGATGATCTCGCGCGTCTTCGGCAGCAGGACGAACGGCAGAAACACATTCGGGTCCATGCGCAGTACCAGATCGTATTTAAAGCCCTGGGTGCGGTGGTTCATCACGTCCAGGGCCAGCGTGCCGGTCTTGTGCTTCAGCAGTGCATCCCGCACAAAGAGGCCTTCCGGTGTCACGCCGAGAGTCAGACTCAGCGAGTTGAACACCTCCCCGCGGCTGCCAAAGCGCCCGCAGTCCAGCCTGCCAGTCACCTCGGCGGGCACGAAATCCTCGGGCCTTGGTTTTCGTAGAAAAATGCTGCCCTCCAGCGCGAGTTGCGGTGCTTCATAAAACACCACCTCGCGCAGTTGCTCGCTGCTGAAAAATGCCCGCGCCAAGCCCGGCAGGTCGGCGCTCGAAGTCAGCCGGAAGCGCAGTTGCTCCGCGCCGATGCGCCAGGTGGCGGTGGCCTCCAGCGTGCCCAGTTGATCGCGCAGATGCAGCCGCGTCAGATCTATAAAACCGCCGTCATACTCCGCCTCCGCGACGAGCTCTTTCCAGACATAATCCTCAAACTCCAGGCCGTCCGCCTGAAACAGCAGCTCCGCCTTCAGCTCCTCCGGTCGGTCCAGCGCACCGGACACCTTCACACGCAGCGTCGGCACATGCGGGGCACGAAACCGTGCCAGCCAGTCCAGCCCATGCTGGATCTGCACCCGGTGCTCGCGCATGGAGTTCATCCGGGCCTGCGCGTTGACGCCTGGCTGGCCCGACTTCGGCTGCGGCAGCTCCACCACGCCGCTGATCAAAATGCGCAGCCCGTCGGACAGCAGGCCTTCCGCATGCCGGATGTCAAGGTGCCGCTCTTCCAGTAAAGCCCGCGCACTGAGGTCCTTCAGCTCGATCACCGTCAGTTCGGGTTGTTCGGGATCCACCGGCAGCGCCATGCTCGCATGCAGCAGCTCCAGTCCGTCAATCTTGACCCTGCCCTCGATCAGGCTGCCAAAATCCACGTCCAGGTTCAGCCGGTCCACCGCCGCCACGAGCTGCTGTTTGCTCGCGTCATTGAACACCCGCACCCCTTGCGCCACCAGTCCGCCAAACGGATTCACCGTCAGGTGCTCGAAATCAAGATGCACACCATGCTGCGCCAGTTCTCCCGTAACGAACCCGTGCCAGCGCTCACGAAAGGCCGCCGTGTTCACGTACACGCCGCCCGCCAGCACAAAACTGGCGGTCAGAAACAGCAGAAGACGGCGCAGAAAACGAAGCATGAACAGGCCAAGTTACCCAAGGTGCTCGAACTCACAAGCTCTGGATAAACAACCGTCAACAACTGCAAACCGCCGTCAACTTCCCCTACCGATACTGCTCCGGTCTGCCGATCGGGAAAAACCCCAGCGGCGCTATCTGGCTGGCACGCAGCTTTTCCGGCCCGATGCTCGGTGCATCAGCGGCAAGAAACACCGCCAGTTGGATCACCCCCGTCCGCCCCTGCGGGCTGGTGTCAAACAACGCCGCATCGCTGTCCACCCGCTTGAACAGCAGCGGGCCGCGCGCTGCGCGCTCCAGCACCAGCTTGCCATGCGGCTCCACTCGCAGGCTGCCGCGCCCAAGAGAAGCGGTGCCGCCTGTCTGGGCATCTTTGCCATCAACCCCCACGCCCAGCTCCAAAGGCTGCGGCGTGCGGTTTTTCAGCACGATGCGGTAGGCTTGATTGGGCAGGCCAGTCACAAACAGAATGCCGCCGCAGAGGTAGGATTCGATCCATTTCCCAGATGCCACGTCCTGCATGGCGAGGTCCACCGTGCCATCCCCCATGCGTGCAAATCCGCGCTGCGCATCCGGCACATCGCCCTGACGCTCCATCAAGCGGGCGACCTGCTCCGGCGCTGCATACACCACCCGTGCGACCATGTGGGGCGTCGTCGTCGTTTGTGACTCACGGGCCGGAAAGCCCTGGTGGTAGAGATTCGCGTCCTGCTGCCAAGCCGGCCGCAGCGGGGCGATGCTGCTGCCACAAGATGCCAGCAGGCTGGTGCCTGCTGCTGCCACTGCTCTGATCCATGCCAATGTCCTGCCTGCGTTCCCAAAATTCATGCTGAATGCGCTGTTGTCTTGATTTGAAAAGTAACACGCACCAGACCCGACACTTCTTCCACTGAACGACGCACCTCGCAGCCCAGCAGACGCTCGATCATTTCACATTCAAGTTCATCCACCATGTCATGGCGCGCCGCCAGCTCCCGCAGCGGCCGGTGATGCTCCACGAGAATGAGATTGCCCTGGGCATCCGTCTCGCAGGCGCTCATGCAGCCGTCCGCGCTGCGCAGCCGCGCCAGCAGCCTGGCACGCTCCTCCAAGCTGGTGGCCTTGGCCAGTTTGGCGCTCCACGCCTCACCCTTGGACTGAAAATAAGTGAACAGCAGCTTGGGCGGCGCGCTTTCGCCATAGACCCGCTCCGCCGTGGTCAGCAGATCCAGCGTCATGGACGGCCCACAGTTGAGGAAGAGCGCATCCGCCTTGGGTGTCAGGCGGTACAGTTTCTCCGGCCGCCCTGCCGCCTTGGGCCGCCGCCAGGTGTCCAGAAAGCCTGCCTTCTCCAGCTCCACGCAGTGCTGTTTCACCCCCATGTAACTCATCTTCATGGCCGTGCACAGCTCTGTCACCGTCATGCCCGTGGAATGCTTCAGCCGCTGGACGATGTCCAGCACCGGCGAGTGCAGCATTTCTCGGAGCAGGTTCAGCATGGCGGATAGGCCGTCAAACTAGAGCCTCTGCCTGTCAGACGCAACGCTGCGTCCAGCCTTCAGCTGATCAGCAGCAGGCGCGGCGGCTCTCCGGGCAAAGTCGCCGGAGCACGGTGAATGCACGGCGGCACCGGACACCCCGGATACTCGGTGGCAAGCCGCCACAAATGCCCGAGGCCAAAGGAAAACGGCTGTGCATGGGGCAGCGGCACGTAATGTAGGTCCAGATAATGCTCGCTCAGGAACTCACGGAAGCCGGCATCATCTGTGCAGCCATAGATCTGCCGCAGTTCTGCACGGGCCGCTGGCACATCCACCCGCCGCGTCGCCTCCTCATTGGGCAGTCCTTCGGAGGCGGCTCCGAAGTAAGTACAGAGATAAGTGTCCGCCTCCACGGTGGCGCTGTCCACATGCCATGACTGCACATCCGTGCGCAGCAGCTCGGGCTCGATCTCGTAGGCGTAGCCGTTGATGCAGTCGAGGCTGGGCTCAAGTTCGCGGGCACGCAGCAGCTCCAGGTCTTGCAGCAGTACCGCACGTGCCGCCTGGCCCGCGTCGCTCAAATCCAGCGCCAGGAGACGTGTCTCATCAATGCTCGTGATCCCCTTCCCCACGCCCAGTTTCGCCACGATCTCGCCGAAATCGCCCGAAAGTGTACGCTGCCAACACAAGGCGTTGATGCCATCGCAAAACGGCGTCATGACGAGTTCCTCAAAACTGCCCACGTGCTTGATCATGCCTGGGTCAAATGTCGCGACTGTCGGCTTCCTGCCGTGCTGCGCTTGAGTGTTTCACGCTCCGTAGCCTGCGTCCCGCTCAGGCGCAGCGATTCACGGCCCGGCACCCGGTTCCAGTCCTGCATCATCGTTGCAGCCGCGATGTCCAGCGGCACACTGCACTCTTGAGTCAGATAATCAAACAGCGCCTGCGCCAGCACTGGCAGCGCGATCTGGTGCGTACGGCGCAGTTTCAAATAAAGGCTGTCGGCAAAAGCCATGAACGCGGCAAAGGGCGATTCGTTCTGCCACAGCAGCGCCAGTACCGAGGTAAAATTCCCGCTGTTCGCCACCAGATCCCAGTAGCGGGCGAAGCGCCGCATGCGCTGCATCTCGACAAAGGGAATGTCGCGGTTCTCCAGCATCTCGTAAGGCGGCACCGGCGAGTACTTCATCTGAAACTCCGCATCATGCCGCACGATCGGCGTGCCACGCAGCCGTTTCAAAATACCCACCTGAATCTCCTGCGGCCCCATCTTCACCAATCGGTCAAAGCCACTCCCAAAACTCGCCACGTCCTCACCCGGCAGCCCCACGATGAGGTCGGCATGCACATGGATGCCGGTCTGCTCGCGCAGGAAGCGCAGGTTGTCCTCCAGCCGCGTCAGGTTCTGCCGCCGACTGATGTTCTTTGACGTCGCCTCATCAAACGTTTGAATCCCCACCTCAAACTGCACCGCACCTGCGGGAAACTCACGGATGATGTCGCGCAACTGCTCCGGCAGGCGGTCCGGCACCATCTCAAAGTGCAGGAACATCCCGTCCCGCCAGCGATCCAGAAAGAAGCGCAGGATCGCCATGCTCGTCGGTAGGTGCAGATTGAAAGTGCGGTCCACAAATTTGAATGTCAGCGCCCCCCGATCCAGCAGCCCCTGCATCGCCTGCAAAAACGCCTCCAGCGCAAAAGCGCGCACCGGCACATCCAGCGAGGACAGACAGAACTCACAGGTGAAAGGGCACCCACGCGACGCCTCCACATAGAGGATGCGATGCGCCAGATCCGACTCTGTGTACAAATCGTAGGGCAGCACCACCCGCTCCAGCGTCGGCAGCCCGGCGGGCATGACCTTCGGCAGCGCCGCCTGTGCAGCCGCATCCTCCCCCAGCAGCACGCCACAGACCTCGGCAAACTTCAGGTCCGCCTCGCCAGTGATTACATGGTCTGCCAGCGCCACGATGGGCTGTCCGTCCCATTCATAGGAAACCTCCGGCCCACCGAGCACGATGCGGATCTCCGGCCGCAACCGTCGCAGCATCCCCAGCACCTCCGTCGTTTCCACCACATTCCAGATGTACACCCCAAAACCCACAATGCGTGGTTCCAACGCCAGCACCGCCTCCACGATCTCCAGCGGTGCCTGATTGATCTGAAATTCCGCCATGCACGCCCGCTCCTTCAATGCCCCCAGATTCGCCATCAGGTACCGCAGCCCAAAAGAGCTGTGGATGTATTTGGCGTTGAGCGTGGCGAGGACGATGTCGGGCATCACCCCGAGTGTGGCTGCGTTGTGGGCACCCGGCAAACACCTTTGCTCCAGCCCTCGCCCATCAAGTAGCCCGCAGCACCTATTTGATGCTCCCAGGTAGCGGGATAACCCTGCAAAGTGGCACACGCGCTGCTCTACCGTAACGAGTCATTCATGAAACAGCTGCACCCAAGGCATCTCTTTTTGCTCACCGCACTGGTCCTGTGCATCCACACCGTCGTAGCACACCTCGATTATTGAGGCCTGCATCACAGACTGACATCCTTGTCTTGAAGGCCAACGGCCTTCCGTCTTTCAGCCCAGGGGTGCCGAGCTCTAGCGAGTGCTCCCCTGGGTTCTGGCAGGCAATCCGGGAAGCAAACCCAGTGCTCCTCCACGCGACGCCGGGTGCCAGCAGCGTCTGCTCCGCCATGACGCCTCAGGCGGCTCTATCCAGAGTCCCGCGCGGCACCATGCCTCCGGCTTCAAATTCCATACGAACTCCGTTCACGTCAGTCCATTGTGCAAGCGTCAACAAGAAATCGCAACTCCACATGGTGCCCCTGGCGACCAGCCAGCACAGGCCCTGCCGGATCTCCATGGAACGAATGCACCCAAACTCCCGCAGGGGACGTTTGACATTTCAACACACCCGCGCCTAACCTCAGCGCCCATCGATCCCGCAGTACATGCAAGACACCACACCGCTGCCTGAGAAGGAGTTCCGCTCCTTTGCTCCAGGCTTTTGGTCCGCCAAGAACGTCTCCCCCGCCGACTGGAACAGCGCCACCTGGCAGCTCAAGAACCGGATCACGACGCTCAAACAGCTCGAAGAACACCTGACGCTAACCGAGGAGGAACGCGCCGGCGTCCTGCTATCCGGCAACAAGCTGGCGATGGCCATCACACCGCATTATTTCAATCTCATCGATCCCGAAGACCCGGGCTGCCCCATCCGCCGCCAGGTCATCCCGCGCATTGAGGAAACCTGGGAAGACCCCGATGAAATGAGCGACCCCTGCGGCGAAGACAGCCACATGCCCGTGCCTGGGCTGGTGCACCGCTACCCCGACCGCGTGCTCTTTCTGGTCACCGACCGCTGCGCCAGCTACTGCCGCTACTGCACCCGCAGCCGCGTCGTCTCCGGCGTGGGTGAAAAGGAGCTGCATACCGAATTTGAGGCCGCCTTCCGCTACCTGGAGCGCCACACCGAAGTGCGCGATGTGCTGCTCTCCGGCGGCGATCCCCTGCTCTTCTCCGACGCCAAGCTCGACGCCCTGCTCACCCGCCTACGCTCCATCAAGCACATCGAATTCGTCCGCATCGGCAGCCGCGTGCCCATCTTCGTGCCCCAGCGCATCACGCCTGAGCTTTGCAAAATGCTGCAAAAGCACCACCCGCTCTGGCTGAGCATTCACACCAACCATCCGCGCGAACTCACCACCGAAGTGCGCGACGCCCTCGCCCTGCTGGCCAATCACGGCGTCCCCCTCGGCAATCAAAGCGTCCTCCTGCGCGGCGTGAACGACAATGCCGAGGTGATGAAGTCCCTCGTGCACAAGCTCCTCATGTGCCGCGTGCGCCCCTACTACCTCTATCAGTGCGATCTGATTCAGGGCAGCTCCCATCTCCGCACCAGCGTGGCAGACGGCATCGACATCATCGAGCAACTCCGCGGCCACACCACCGGCTACGCCATCCCCCAGTTCGTCATCGACGCCCCCGGCGGCGGCGGCAAAGTCCCCCTCAATCCCGACTACGTCCTCGTCCGCGACGAACAACGCGTCGTCATCCGCAACTACGAAGGCAAGACCTTCGAATATCCCGAACCGGCACTGGTGCGGAGGTGAGTCCCCAAGGAGGCGGGGTCTCCTGACCCCGTCTCAGGAAGGGATCATCTTGATCCCGTTTCCAGCGTGGCTGCACGCAGGCAGAACATGAGGACTTACGCGAGCGCGACAGCGTCTTGGAGTGCGGTCGCGCAGATGCACGGCGCAAGCCTGCATCGCAGCTACCGCTTTCGCGGGGTATGGAACGTTCTTCGTCCTGGGCCGTCCACCTGCGAAATGTGCGCCTCACCACATAGTGCTTTACGCCCAAAGCCCCATGTGGTCGGTTTCTCCCATGGCAAACCCGGAACACTTGGGGATCCTCAAACAGGGAGTGAAAGCTTGGAATGACTGCAGATCGAGAACGAAGCAGCCGGTGGACCTGAGCGGAGCGAGCTTCTACGACATGGAATTAAGTAAATGAATCTAAGCAAAGCGGACCTGATGGCTCCGCGTATGCCTTGCCCCCCCTAGTGCACAGCAATTTTCAAAGTTAATTACAAGCTCTAACCACAGGGATCAGACATTGGAAAAAAGCTGATATCCAATGTGAATCCGCCCCCAAATGTCGCGTGTATTTTTTACCCCAAGCTCTTGTGCCCTGGACTCAATCAGCTCACCCATTTCCTTCTTCTCATCAGCGGATGTAACAATGATGTGAGTGACATCATCGAATAGAAATGGGAGTTTCTGCTCCGGGTCGTCAGTTACCGCCCGCCATTCTCGCTCATCGTAAAATCTCCGCTGAGTAACGGCACGTGTTGTCCGATCTACCCACTCCCCCTCGTAGACACGCGTGAGATTGAAAGTTTTCCAATAGTGCATTAAACAGTCAGCTGCGAACTGATTCATTTCCCGAAGCAACATCATTGCGGAAGGAGGCAGATTGAGCAGTTCGGCTTTGTCGAAATGGGCATGATTCTCGTTGAGGAATTCAACAATGACCCCCGCGACGGCATCTTTATTTCTTTGGGCCTTCACCAGTATATCTAGCATAATCCGTGTTTGCGTATCCTCCATGTCAGGACTTTGACTGTGGTAATATCTAATCGGCGTGACCTGATTCCGCATAGCCCAGTCTTTGGTCATGGCAATCGCATAGTTGCCGTACTGGCTCCTGTGATCCTTTGAAGCGCTCATCGGAAGATCGCAGAAACAAATAGCCAGGCTACGCAACACCTCAGTAATCAGCCCGGCGAAGGGATTATTGTCGTAGTCGCCAATTGCAATTTCCTCCGTGCATGGCCGAAAGCCGAAGCCGTCTTTAATGATCTCATTCAGATACTGAAATTTTGTCGTGAACCTGAATAGCGATGAAGAACTGATGTTCATGGGGGTTTTTACTGCGTTCAGGGCAATTGCTCAATACCCAGAAGAAAATTCACCCTTTCGCATCAGCGGTGATCATCCCGGCCAGCGCAGCGCCGACTACACCCGACAGGAGCTGACCCGCCGCTTTGCCGCCAACCCCGGCCGTCAGGGAGTCCTCACCTCCTCCCGCCTCTACAGCGAGATCCTCCCCCAACTCATGGCGCGCGGCCAGTGCCGCATCCGCTCCAAGGTGGGCAAGCGCACCACCTACACCTTCCAGTGGGACTGACAGACAGACTGACCCGCAGATCTACCCCCCCGTTGAAGATGTGGATGTTGTGTCTGTTTCTCAGCGGGGGTGGGGAAGTGATGGGCAGCAGGCGGGTGCCGTTGAAACGGCTGGATGCGGTGTGATTTTTCGGGTTGTTATTGAACTAGGCCAGCTCAAGATAAACAATGCATCATTTTCTTATTTCCTTCGATGTGAACAAAGATGGCGTTTCGTCTGTACACGCGTCCTATTACGCGAGTGCTAAAAGCTTCAGTTTCGAGGAATTTTGGAAGCTGTCTGAAGGCACATTCATAGCAGTCATGCGGCAAATTTATCCTAGCGGTTTTACAGGAAACGCGAAGGCATTGTTGGAATCCTTTTCGGAAACAAATCCCGAAGAGGTTGTTTCTGCTTTCATCAAGGAAATAGTGACTACCGACCTTGTTGTTAAGGACTCTCCATTTTCCCCGCCGGGGGTGTGGTATTCCATAAGGGTTTTACCCTGCGATAAGCCCGTCGATGGAACGCTTGAAAAGGTGCTTCTGACTCAAAGTGGAGTTGATGTCTGGTCGTTCAAGAACATCTCCGCATGAAGAAAAAGATGCCAGTCATGTGCTATATATAAATAGAAGCCTCCACAACCAATGTCTGAAGATCAAAACCCACTTAAATTAACACTGTCACGTGTGCTAACTTTCTGCGCTGGTGCAGCTGGTTGGATTTTACTTCAGGTTCAAGGCGAGACATGGAAACCTTTTCTCGACAACCTGCTCCCGGCGATTAGCCGGAGCTGGCTGATTCTTTTATTATTCCTCTCCATAGTTGCAATTATTGCCTTATTAAGCTGGTTGTGGTTCATCTCAAAGCGTAGTGTCAAAGATGACTACGAACTCGTGGGGGGCCGTGGCTTTTATCGCCACAAAAAGCGTACATCTGAATATTACTGCGGGGCATGTCTGGCAGTCGATCGTATTCAACCCTTAGCAGCCACTGCGTACAACGCGGTAAGTAAACATGCCCACGGGGTATTTTGGGAATGCCATTTCCCCGATTGCAAGACCTGCTACGAGCGTGCGCCGGGTGAAAAGTAAATGAATGCGCCTTAAAGCTCTCTTCTCCAGAAAGCCTCTCATTCTGCGCAGCCGTCAGTACCGCATGCTCAAGGACAAACCATGTCACCTGTGCACTGCGGTCATGCAATCATCGCCCCCTTCCCCTCTACCCTTCCCCTCTAAAACCTTCCCCCATCCACCATGAACTGCTGCGCGGTGCACGCGGCCCCGTCATCCGCAGCGAGGAAGAGTACCATCTGCGCAAAATCCTCGGGCAGAATGCGGCGCTTGAGGGCTTGATCTCGCATCGTGCCCGCCTCGCCTTCGGCAGACCACCACTTCGTCAGCTGCCGCTCGGTGGGGACCCAGCCGGGGAGGACGGTATTCACGCGCACGCCATGCGGGCCGAAGGTACGGGCCATGGTGCGGGTGATGCCTTCCACCGCTGACTTGGCGATGGCGTAGCCAGGAAAAAAATCCTCCTGCATCATGTAGCTGCTTGAGCCGATGTTGATCACCGAGCCCTGCGCGGCGGCGATCATCTGCGGTGCCAGGGCCTGGATGGCGAAGAAGTAATGCCGCAGGTTGGTGTTGATCCGGTTGTCAAAATACTCGGGCGTCACGTCCTGCCATTCGTGGCGGTCGTCGTTGGCGGCGTTGTTGACGAGGACGGTCACGCTGCCGAGATCCCGCACCGCCGCCGCGCAGGCCGCCTTCAGCGCGTCGATGTCCAGCAGATCGACCTCATAGAGCAAGGGCGCGTGCGCCACGCCGGCGTCGGTGCAGCGCTGGATGGTGGCATGGGCATACGCGACGTTTTTGTCCACAAAGGCCACGCGGCTGCCCTGCCGGGCGAACTGCTCCACCAGCGCACTGCCGATGCCATCGGCACCGCCCGTGATGAAAACCGTACGGTCAACGAGCGAAGGATAACGGGCGTATTGGGCGGGCATAAGCATTCAGTTTTCGATAGTTCCGCCCTCAAGCCTGAGGAAATCTCCGACAATCACGCCACCACAAAACAAAACCAACCGGCAGCGCCGCCAGCCAGAGCATTCGGCCACCCCACGCTTTCAAATCACTGACCTGCGACACG